>Ga0209498_1000199_pt1 | contig 36008 bp, 31 predicted proteins | sample WalLakDeSediment_FD_184131 | JGI IMG/M metagenome (GOLD analysis project Ga0209498, IMG submission 184131) | Lake sediment microbial communities from Walker lake, Nevada to study Microbial Dark Matter (Phase II) - Walker Lake 11/02/13 Deep... | ecosystem: Environmental > Aquatic > Freshwater >... | reverse complement strand
TAATTGTTTTAAGAATAAAAGGAGAAAAGAATGAAAACTAAAGTCATATTGTCCACCGTTTTAATATTATCTTTCGCACTGATAAGCAGCGGCTTTATATACAGTGATATTTCTGTTTCAGATGATAAAAAGAATCAATCTGAATGTCCATATCTTCAAGGACAAGTTGAAAATGCCTGTCCTTACCTTGAAGGAAAAGTTGATAAGTCAGATTCGGAATGTCCTAACCTGAGTGGTAAAAGTACCTGCCCATACAGCGGTAAGGAGTCAAAGACTGAAACTGAAAGTTCAAACAAAGGAAAAAGTAAAGAGATAAAATTTTACAGGACTATAAAAAATATCTCAACTTAATTAACCACCAATACTCAAAAACAAAATTGCCAACAGACCGCTGGCAAGAGCAAAAACTCCCCAGCGGTTTAATTTTTCTTTCCAGATTAAAAAAGCTAATCCTGTCGTAAACAAAATTATTCCCACATTCATCAACGGATAAACTACAATTGCAGGTAAAAAGGCTAAAGCAGCTAATAAAAATACTGTGCTGAATACATTTGGCACGCCAAGCAACAGTCCCCACAATGCTGTCTGTTTTACAACTTTTACTTTTTTGATAATGATATAAATCGCCGAGTAAATAAACGCCGATGCAAAAATAATGAATACGAAGTACGGTTCTTCCAGCTCTGATCGCCAGCTTTTGAAAACTTTAATTGCAAAATCATTAATTCCTATTCCAATAAATACAGCAATCAGAAAAAAATACTTCAACACTCCTTCTCCATCCCTGTGATTTCCCTTAACAGAATAATAGAAAAGTATGAAAGTAATTACCGTAAAGAGAAAGCCAAGTAAGTGAAGTTCATTCGGCAGTTCATTAAAGATGATAATTGAAAGAAGTATTGGAATGATGACCGATAATCTTGCACTTGTAGTGGCTAAGCCCGTGCCCGCATAACTGATTGCTTTAGCGTATACAAAAAACGAAAGCACAAACAACAATCCGAGTCCTGCGCCAAAGATTAGTGTTTGAATGGAAAATATTTTTTCATCATTCAGTATTAGAAGAATTAAACCAATTAACGAAGCAACCAGATAATTACCAGCGAGCAATACAATTGGCTCCCCTTTTTTTGTATCGCTGTACTTAAGGATTAAAGCAATGCTGGTTGAGCAGAGGATGACTAGTAAAAGAAAATGCATTTCGCTTATTTTTAATTATCTGGAAGACAAATTTATGTAATAAATGTTCCCTGCTATATTTAATTCAAAAAGGATAAAATTCTTTAATATTATAACAGTGGAACTTAATCATTTGCTGTCAGGAAAATTTCCATTACTTCATTAAATGTCTCCTGAACGATTTGGTCAATTACAACCTGAGGATAAAATATATGTCGCTGTGCTGCAAGTGAGTCTTCAGACCTAATTGCAGGATTAAAAGTTTTTCTTAAAATTATTCCAATTTCAAATTCCCTGACTAAATGAAATATGAAATGCTGTCATTGAACCATGAGCTTTCTGACCATAAAAATCTATCCAATAAGTAAGTCCTTCAATTCTTTTATAAAAATTCTTTCCTGAATATGGGGGTGGTAAAAAGTAGGTGATTAAATTTCCGGATTGATCTTCAAATGGGAAAAACTGTTTGTTAAACAAATAGCTATCTGTCACATAATTTCCAGCAGAAGTGATGGGTCGTCTGATAATAATACTGTCAATCAAAACATCCTGATTTACAACCCAATTAAATTGAACGCTATCTCCCGAAAAACGTATTATATAATCAAGCGTAATATCAATAAATGGCAGCCCATCTTGCAGTGTAACTTCCTTTGTCGTTGTCAGGCTTTTAATAACCTTTACAGAAAAGAAAGAAGTATCATAATATTGTAAAAAGAGAAACAAATCATAAGTACCGGCATCGAGAATTAAACTATCAGGTGTATTTTTACCTGTATCAGTACCCATTAAATAAATCCTTGCACCTGAAGGAACTGATTTAACAATCAATATGCCTTTCTGATTCTGTGGTTGTGGATTTGTTGGACTATCATCCGAACATCGGATAAATAAAAGAAATATGAATAGAACAAAAAATCGAAATAGATATCTCATAAAGACCTCATTTATTTTTCCCTATACAAACTAAATCATAATTTTTATAGAAGGCAAGCGCAATCAATTCATAATTGGCAAATAAAAACCACAGTCAACCTTATCTGCCAATGATTTCAGCATAGCAAATTTGAAAAAATATTTTCGATTATCTTTCCGGAATAACGTTCTCTTTAACCATAAACCAAAGCGCTGCTGAGATAGCAAGAGTCACTGCGCTTATAATGAAAATTAAATTCTTATCTTCTGCATTTTGAATAAATATACCAAGACCAAGACTAACAAGCAGCTGCGGCAGCACGACCGAAAGATTAAAGATACCCATAAACCATCCCATCCTGGTTTTGTTAACCTTTTCAGACATTATTGCGAAAGGTAAGCTAACAATCGCAGCCCATCCTACACCGGCAACTGCCATCATCATCCACACTAACAATGATGATGTTCCGAACAAAACAATTCCGAAGTAACCTGCAGACATAATGAATAAACAAATGATATGAGTTTTAACTCGCCCAATCTTTTCCGTTACAGGTTCAAGAACAAAAGCAGGAAGTAAAGCACCGACGGCATTTAATATCAAAAAAGAAATTGAGAGAATCATTCCTGTTTGGTCCGCAGAAGCGGGATTTAATTTCTGTTCAACATAACCAATCATATAAACAAACATTGTCTGTACGCCTATCCACGAAAACGAATGTGCAAATAATAATTTCAAAAACTGATTCCAGTCTGTTTCGGATGCAGATTCTTTTTGGTCTTCAGTTAGTACTGATTTTAATTCCCTTGGTTCCTTGATGAAGAACATCGGAACTACGGAGAAAACAAACACAAGCAGCACCCCGAAATAAATCAGAAAATAATTTCCGAAGATTGCACCAATTGCATAAGCCATAACACCGAATGAGCCGGAAACTGTTTGCATCCAGGTATATCCTTTTGTTCTTGGAACACCTTCTGGAGTAACATCAGCTATAATAGAACGTGTCGGATTAAACGAAATATTAATTGCAAGATCTAAAGTCAAAGCAACAAATATTGCAACGACAATTATGTTTCCGATTCCAAAAAAGTCGTTGATTACATCAATATTCGGCAAGGCTAAGAGCATAAGAGCAGCGAATGTTCCACCTATCAGAATAAATGGTCTGCGCCGACCATTCCAAAACCAGACTTTATCGCTGATCAAACCAACAATCGGCTGACCAATTATTCCCGCCAGAGGTCCTGCTGCCCAGACAAAACCAATTTCGTGAAGATCAAGATTAAATTTTGTTCGCATTAACCAGCTCAATGCTGCGATCTGAATAGACAGTGCAAATCCCATTGCAGTTGCTGGCAGTGCTAAAAGTCCATAGAAGGTATTCGTAAGTTTTTTCTGTATTTCGAGCATTTAATTTCCTTCTCTAAATAGTATGATTACAATTTTAAAATAAAATAATTAAAAGGACCTGATCACATCTGTTTACCATGTGGAATATCAACTATTCCTGTTTACTTGATATTTTAAATTTACTTTATTCCACATGGTAAATCTGCGTTCTATTCTTCCACTAAAAATATTTCCGCTGTTATTTTGTTTATAGTGAATTGATCTGTGACATTAAAGTCCAGTACCTCTTTTGTTTTCAGATTCATCAGTTTTTTAGCTTCAGGCAAAAACATATTAACCTGATATGGTTCCATCACTAAATCTCTTTCTCCGGCGTTAATTAGAATCAACGCAATCTGATCTTCATAATATTTAATCAGAACATAAACATCATCGGATGGATAGATGTGTCTCAATTTTCCTTTTGCCAGAACTGGATAACCTTTTCTTAATGAAAGTAATTCCTGAAGAAAATTGTAAATATCATTTTCAAAATTAGTTCTACCCTCTCTGTTAAAAGCATTTCTTTCATCGCCAGCGAAACATCCCGGGAAAGGTTCTCTTACTTCTCCGTGTTTTTTTCCTGCTTTAATCCCGAGCTCGGTTCCATAAAATATTTTGGGAATGCCTCTGGTGAACAAAACAAGATTAAGTGCAAGTTTATATTTATCAACATCTCCGTCAGCAACAAGCATTGCCCGGTCAACATCGTGATTGTCAAAGAAAACCATCAGGTTGTCAGGATCAGAATAGACCATATCCTGAGCAATAGTTTCATAAACTTTGTAAATACTTTTGGCACCACTCAGGTAATCACGTATTGCATCCGATAAAGCAAAATCAGTTACAGAAGGAAGATTAGAATCAAAATCAATTTTGCGGATTGGAGATTTTGATTGATAACCAGATACAACAGAAGGAACTCCCTGCCAGATTTCGCCTACGATATTGAAGTTCGGGTATTCTGTTAAAATTGCTTCTGCCCATTCAGCTAAATATTTTTGATCATTGTATGGATAAGTGTCTTCTCTGATTCCATCGATGCCGGCATACTCAATCCACCAAAGTGTATTCTGGATTAAATACTTTTTTAAGAAGGGATTTCGTTGATTTAAATCAGGCATATAATCAGTGAACCATCCCTGCTGATTCATCTTCACTGTAATTGAATCGCCGTGAATATCGAGGAAAGCCATCTTATCATGAGATGCTCTGATAAAATTTTCACGGGTTCCGTTAAACCAATCAGAAGCAGGAGGATTATTTACCCAATGGTGATTTATTCCAATGTGATTACTTACGTGATCAAGAATTATTTTTAGTCCGCGCTTATGTGCTTTACTTACTAACTTCTTGTAAAGTTCATTACTGCCAAACCTAGGATCGATTTTATATAAATCAGTTGCAGCATAACCATGGTAGCTCATCCACATATTGTTCTCCAGCATTGGAGTAACCCATATTGCTGTAACACCAAGTTCTTTCAGGTACTCAAGCTTTGAGATAATGCCCTCAATATCGCCGCCCTTTCGTCCATCAAGATCTGCAGCAGTAAATTTATCAAGCGAATCACCGATTGTATTGTTATCGGGATTACCATCGCAAAACCTGTCAGCAAAAATTAAGTAGATGACATCCTCATTACTAAATCCCTGATGTTCTATTGCTGAGATTTCTCTGCTTAATATTCGATAGAAAATTTCCTTTTCAATATCATCATTAAAAAAAACAAGTTCATAATCTCTCGGTTTAAGTTCATCTGAAATGCAAACATCGACGAAAAGATATGAGCCATTTTCACTTGAATGAGAATTCAATATTTTCAGTTTATCATCAACTGATCTGACATTTACTCCATTCAGGTTTTCGCCATAAACCATAAGCTGAACGGTATCCCATTTCATTCCTACCCACCAGTTTGGTGGTTCAACTTTATTAACTGAAAAGTTTTGTGAGAAGCCTGTAAGGCTGGCAAGGAAGAACAGAAGTATGGAACTAAGTATGTTTAAGCGCAAGAGGTTTTTAAAATTTTGAGTTTAATTTCAGAGGTTAAAATAGCTAAAGGGCTGTAATTTTGAAAGACGATTTTACCTTTGTCGAAACGCACAGTATACTTGCTTCAAGATGTGCCAGATTTTTAAAATCTGGCATATCTAACTAAGTTCACTTAAACCTAAAAATCACATCTGTTACTTCCCACCGGGGGCGGAGATGCAGAGTATCCGGGTGGAAAGAAAATTTCTCTGAATATTCAATCGGTTCAGGCCAGCCATAAGTATAATTGCCGCTGCTGTCTGCATCAAGATAACACCAGAGCAAATATTTGCCCGGTTCAACCCGCGTAAATTCAAATTTATCAAGTTTCGGTATGTGCTCATATTTTAACTGCGGAGTCTCAACATTTTCAAGAAGTAAAACCGGATTTTTCGTATAGTCAAGATTGATGACATTTCCTGAAAGTCCGGTAAAATCCAGTCCTGAAATGGTTCTGAATTTCAGTGTAAACAGTGAATCTTGTTTATTACCGGATAGGTCAACGAAGTTTCCAAGCTGCAGTTTTACGAGATAATCTTTATCAGGTCTAAGATTCTCAGAAGGTTTAATCCATAACACAGCATCATCAAAAAACTCAAGATCAAAACTCACCGGATTGTTAAAGGTATCAGTAAGTACAACAGCAGAAAGATTAAAATCTTTGTTAAATGCTTCATCAAAGAAAATTTTAATTTCAGTTTTTTCAAAATCAACCATTCCACCTGCAGCAGGTTCAGTTGAAATAATTTTTACGGAGCTGGTATCAAGCCGGTCACTGACAATAACCTTTGTGAAATCTCCAAATGAAATATTACCCGATTGATCAACAAGCGTATCTACAAAAAGATAAACCTGGTTAACAGGATCTATTTCAGAATTAAACATTAAAATAAATTCTTCTGGCTTTGTTTTTCCTTTGAAGGCATATATCACATCATAGATCTTGTTTTCAGTGGAATCAACAACCGAAAAATTTTCTGCACGAATTGATTTCCTGTCAAGCTCTTTACTGCTGCTGACAATCATATGGTTCCTGTCAGTCATAACACTGCTGATCAATCTTGGTTTGGTAGTATCAGCATTAAACAGCATAAAGTAAACATCAGTAAATAATGAATCGGATTCACTTAAAAAAATATCGTTTTGCGGAACACCAATTTCATCCTGCTCCTGCTGGTATAAATAATCTCTGAACTTATCGTTGACAGCAAATATCCTGTAATCCCCTGCACCAAGCCCACGAATGCTGAAACTTCCATCAATGCCAGTCTGAGAAACGTAATCAGGTTTTCTTTTTAAAAGAGAATCAGCACTTTCATCTATTTTATAAGCATAAATAAAAATACCTTCTTTCTCTTTGCCGTAAACTCTGCCTGAGATAATTCTTCTGTCAATTTTATCACCGGTTGAAAATGAGAATGTAAATGACTGAGCCATTCTGTTTTTATTATTCAGATCAACCACATCTGTTCCAATTGTTATCGTGTAAGTTACATCGTCTTTAAGCTTTTCGGGGAAAGTTACCTCGAGGGTAGTACCGCTCCAGCTATATTGAAAATTTCCCTCAACAAATGGTGAAATGAAAATTGCGTCACGGACTGATCGCTTGTCAACGTATTCAGAGAATTTTAGCTCAAAGTAATCCTTGCTGAAATTCGTAGTTCCATCTTCAGGAAATACTTTTATAATTTCAGGAGGGATACGGTCAACATCGCCGCCGCCTGGAGGCAGTTGATTTGCACACCTCACTAAGAAGATAAAAGATAAAAGGATACCGCCAAAGGCGAGTCTCGCCAAAGGCGAAAGGATTAAAGTGCTTTTGCTATTTATTTGTTTTGGTAACAATTGAGCCTAAGATTTTTTTGAGTTGTGTGGATTCGTCGATCAAAATCATTAATTCATTATCTAATTTACTATCATCTAAAGTCGCTTTTATTATTCTCAACCAGCTCGTCCAGGTGACGAAGTCAACGGATAATTCGATTCACGTATCTCACGGAGTGATATCCTGACTTTGTTTTTAAAATCTGGCTTCGAAGAACCAGCCTGCGCTTCTCTACCCCGTCAAATAATTTTTAAGTTTTTTGTATATCCAACATAGGATTGTTTATCTAATTCACTTTGCGAAATATATGTAATTTAATTTTTTTCTCATGTTTGACGGGGTGAATAATTAGCTCCCGAAGATGTCGAACATTTCGCTAATTGATATCTTATCACATTCATTTCCGGAGTTCTTGGAAGGCTCTTCAAGAAATTAAGAACCTTTACAGCAAAATTAAAAAGTCGTTCATTAAGATTTTCCGGCATTGATGTTCCCAAATTTTTACTTTTATTCCGTTTCGCTTTGCGAAACGAGACCTCGTCACAATTATTGTGACGGGCTTTAATCTTTAGGCGTTTTACTTTGCTTTCTGCTGCCGCAGCCATTCCCGATATTTTTTAACATTATTATTATGTTCAGTTAGCGTTTTTCCAAATCTATGTCCACCGGTACCATCCGCAACAAAGTAAAGATAATCATTTTTCTCAGGAAATAGTGCTGCGATTATTGCTGCTTTGCCCGGACTGTTAATGGGACCTGGCGGCAGACCAAAATATTTATAAGTATTATATGGTGAATCAAGTTCAAGATCTTTGTAAGTCAATCTTTTCCATCCACCGGGGATAACATATTGTATAGTCGGATCAGCTTGCAGTTTCATTCCAATCCGAAGTCTGTTATGATAAACACCTGAAATTGTCGGCATCTCTGCTTCTTTATTTGTTTCTCCTTTAATTATGGAGGCTAATGTAATAATCTCGTGTATTGTGAAACCAAGTTCATCAGTTCTTGCTTTAAGAGTATCATTATAAAATTCATTAAATGCATCATAAAACAATTTGATTGCTTCTTCAGGAGAACTTCTTTCATAAATTTCATAATCCGTTGCAAACAGATATCCCTCAAAAGAATTTTGATTGAGTCCAAGTGAATCAGCAAAGGTTTTATTGTTGGCGAGATTAACAAATTCAGTTGAGTCTATGTAAACATATTTTTGGAGACGGTGAGCAAGCCAGTTAATCGTCTGCCCGGGTCGGATTGTTAAAGTTCTCTGAAAGTCACATTTTCCCGAAATGAATAAGTCCAGTAAATCAAGGTAGCTCAATCCATTTGGTATGTGAAACCTTGCTGCCCTGATTTTTTTTTCTGCGCCGTAAATGAATCCTGCAATTTTAAAATTTGTCTTGCTTGGGATGATTCCATTATTGTATAAACGATCAGCAATTGATGAAAAGCTTTCACCTTTTCTAATATCAAATTGAACCGGAGAACTAACCGAGTAATAGTTAGGAGTAAAAAAAGTAAAATAAGAAATGACAAGTACAAGAATAAAGACGCCTATTTACGGCTAAACATCCCATCGAGTTAAAATTTTCAGCAGCTTCTTATTCATCCGGAATTAATTTAACCTGAGGAAATGATTTTCAGGTATAGCCGGATAAGGTTTAACACTCAGACTGTCCCTTATACCTTCCTGATAAAGTTGATAACCGCGTAATGCAATCATTGCTGCATTATCACCGCAATATTCCATTGATGGAATGATACAGGGAACCTTGAACTTTTCAGCAAGGTTATTGAATTCACCTCTGAGTTTTTTATTTGCAGCAACACCGCCGACAAGTGATAACGACTTTACTTTGTGATTATCAAGAGCAAATTTTGCTTTTTGAACTAATGCATCAACCAGTGCTTTTTGAAATGAAGCAGATATATTATTCAGATCAGTTTCCGGAATTTTTCTATCAGGAAAATTATTTTGAACAAACCGAAGAACTGATGTCTTCAAACCACTGAATGAAAAATTATATTCATCCTTCAACTCAGCCACAGGAAATTTTATACTTTGTTCATTTCCTTTTAGAGCACTTAGTTCGATCTGCGGTCCGCCCGGATAACCAAATCCAAGCAATTTTGAAACTTTATCAAATGCTTCACCTGCGGCATCGTCAACTGTAGTTCCAAGAAAAAAAATTTTAGTGAAGCTTTCAACAAAAAGCAAAAGCGTATGACCGCCGGATACTACAAGAACCAGCATAGGGAATTTTGGCTTCTGTTCCATCCCGCCTGCCAAAGAATTTGTTCGGCGGGCAGGCAGAAAACCGGAGAAAATATGTCCTTCAATATGATTAACTGCAACAAATGGTTTGTTCATAGAATAAGATAAACCTTTTGCGAATGTTAGACCTACAAGCAAAGCACCTATCAATCCGGGACCTGCAGTTGCTGTAATAAGATCGATATCTTTTAACTGCAAATTAGTTTTTTGCAGTGCAGCATCAACCAAAGGTTTAACCATTTGAAGATGAGCTCTGCTTGATAATTCGGGAACAACACCGCCATAAGATTTATGAAAGTGCTGCGAAGAAATCAGGTTAGCTTTTACAATTTGATCGGAAAGTATAGCAACAGAGGTTTCGTCACACGAGCTTTCAATTCCCATAATATTTAACTTCCGGGAATCAGCCATTATCTGAAAGCAAAAAATTCTTTAACAATATGTCCTGCAATGTTCGGGTTTTCCTGAAGCCTTCTTATTGAATATTTGTACCAGTCATCCCCAAACGGGACATAAATCCTGATTTTATAACCATCTTTATTTATCTTATCTCTAAGGTCTTCTCTAACACCGAGGAGCATTTGAAATTCAAACATATCTTTTGGAACATTCAAATCTTTTATCATTTGGTAAGATTTATCGATAAGATATTTATCGTGAGTTGCAATTCCAACATAATTACTATTCTTTAACATCAGTTCAAGACATTTCAAAAAGTTATCTCTGATAGCTTGCCTGTCTTTGTAAGCAATTGTAGCAGGTTCAATGTAAATTCCTTTACAAAGCCTGTAATTTGTTCCGAGTTTATTTAGAACAATAGTATCGTTGTAAGTTCTTTTCAGATAAGACTGAAGCACAACACCGACATTACTATAATCTTCATAAATTCGTTTATATACTTCAATAGTTAAATCAGTGAATGGAGAATCCTCCATGTCAATTCTTACGAAATTATTTATTCCGTGTGCTTGTTTTACTAATTCGAGAATATTCTGATAGGCAAATTCCTTATTTATAGCAAGACCCATTTGAGTTGGTTTGATTGAAAGATTTGCATTAAGTTTATTTTTAACAATAGCATCGAGCACCTCGAGTGCTTTTTGCTTTGCTTTTATAGCCTCTTCTTTAGTCTTAATAGATTCACCGAGGACATCAAGTGTAGCGAGTATCCCCCTTGAATTTAAATCTTTAACTGTATCAACTGCTGCTTGGAGGGTTTTGCCTGCGATATACTTTTTTGAAAATATCCAGACAACGCTTTCAGGCATTAATTGAACTGTTTTTACAAGAAGATTATGAAAGACTGACACTGCATTCTCCGCAAAAAATTGTATGTAAAATTACAGGATTTTTGCCACTGTAAAAAGTTTTAGCTATTAAATTGGTAGTGTGGATTTTAATTAAGAAGTGCTTTAAAGAGATTAATCAGAAGCAGTGCTTTTTCTTTTAACTCCTTTAATGAGCCCTCATTGGTAAAAACAAAATCGGCTTTTTGCCTTTTGACATCCTCAGGCAACTGATTATTCTCACGTTCTATAAATTCAGACTCGGATAATTTCTTTGACTTCATCGAGCGATTCATTCTGATATCTTTATCAGCGGCAATCACAACGACATAGTCGTACATCTTTTCAATCTTTGATTCGAATATCAGTGCGGCTTCAACAAATACAATATCTGAAGCTTTAAAGTATTCATTTGAGAGTGACTCAATTTTTTTTCTTACTCTGGGATGAAGTATCGAGTTTATCTTCTTTAATTTATTCTTGCTGGAGAATATTTCTTCAGCAAGATATTTTTTATTGATCTTATTTGCCTGAAAAGCCTGTGCTCCGAACTCCTTTATAATCTCGTCTCTGACGTCAGGATCATCAGCAAGAATTTCTTTGGATAAGTCATCAGCCGGGATTGCCGGGTATCCTTCATCAGCAAGAAATTTGGTAAATGCGCTCTTACCTGAACCAATGTTGCCTGTGATAGCTATTCTTAACTTTTTCTTCTTTTCCATAAAAAGGAAAAGAGGCTTTCGCCTCTTTTATTTAGCATAACCTATTTTTCTAACTTCCCTTATAACAGTAACTTTAATTTGTCCGGGGTATTCCATTTCATTTTCAATCTTTGCAGCAATTTCTTTTGCAAGTTTATCAGCCATAAGATCATCAATCTTTTCGTGCTCAACGACTACTCTAACTTCTCTTCCTGCCTGAATTGCATATGTCTTTGCAACTCCTTCAAATGATTTAGCAAGCTCTTCAAGATTCTCTAATCGCTTTACATAACTCTCAAGCGGTTCTCGTCTTGCACCAGGTCGTGCTCCACTGATTGCATCCGCCGCCTGAACCAGGGCAGCAATAGGATGTTCCATTTCAATATCCTCGTGATGGGAACCAACTGCATTCACAACGATTGCATTCTCGTTAAATTTCTTTGTGAACTCATAACCTATTAGTGCGTGTGGACCTTCTACGCTTTTATCCACCGTTTTACCGATATCATGAAGCAACCCGGCCCGCTTAGCCAGATTAGCTTCCATACCTAGTTCAGTAGCCATTATTCCTGTAAGATAAGCAACTTCAATGCTATGCTGCATCAGATTCTGGCCAAAGCTGGATCTGTATTTCATTTTTCCGATGTGCTTGATAAGCTCGTTGTGCATATTGTGCAGTCCAAGCTGCATCACTACATTTTCACCATCACGAACCATTTCTTCTTCGAGTTCCTGTTTCACTTTTTCAACAACTTCCTCAATTCTGGCAGGATGAATTCTTCCATCGGCAATCAATTTCTCAAGTGAAACTCTTGCAACTTCCCTTCTGAATTGGTCGAATGAAGAAAGGATTACTGCTTCGGGAGTATCATCAACTATAACATCAACACCTGTAGCAGACTCAAAAGCGCGTATGTTTCTTCCCTCTTTGCCGATGATTCTTCCCTTCATTTCATCATTTTGGATCTGAACTACTGAGACTGTGCTTTCAATCGAGTGATCTGCTGCAGTTCTCTGGATTGACTGCACGATTATCTTTTGAGCTTCTCTCTTACCATCAGCTTTAGCCTTGTCGGTAATATCTTTTATTATTGAAGCGGCTTGAGTTTTAGCTTCATTGATGAGATTTTCCAACAGGATTTTTTTTGCTTCTTCAGATGAAAGACCTGAAATTCTTTCAAGCTTTGCGTTTTGTTCCTGTTCGAGACGGTTTATTTCCTCAAGCTTTTTCTCAAATTGCTTGCGTTGTTCGTTAAGCTCGTGCTCAAACTTTTTGTTCTCTCTTTCTTTCTGGAGAACGAGATCAAACTTCTTCTCGCTATTCTCTTCACGAAGCTGAATTTGTTTTTCAAGAGCACTTACCTTTTGTCTTTTTTGCTGAACCTCTTTATCAAACTCTGTTTTCTTTTTATACCATTCATCCTTTACTTCTAACAGCTTTTCTCTTTTAACATTCTTTGCATCTTTATCTGCATCTTCGAGTATTTTTTTCGCTTGCTCTTCAGCAGTGATAATACTTTTTTTACCAATCCTGGAATTCATCATCCAGCCGAGGTAAAAGAACACAACAATAACAACAACGAGCATCGGAATTAAAATATACAGTTCGTCCATTTTTCCTCCATACGTAAGTTTATTTTTTAAAGACCGCACTCGCTGCCCCGTAATTAATAGGAAAAACCCTATTAATCACAGTGGGAATGTTCCCAGTCGCTTTTTACTTCCACTGCTATCCCAGAATCGGGAGAGTCCTCAACCGAAATTGAAGATGAGGCCTGTAATACACGCCGGAGTAATACTCCCAATTAGTTTATGTTAGTTTTTCACTAATTATTAGGAGCAGCGAAGCGGTTATACTTAAGATGGGTCTGCTGCTTGTTGTTCTGACAGAAGGAGCTTTATTCTTTTAACTTTGTCTGAAGCCTGGATTAAAAATTCTCTGTTCTTATTCTTCTCAATAAAAAGATCGTAAGCAATATTCAAACAGGCGATAATTGCAATTGTTTGAGCTGGCTGATCAGGCAGCTCGTCCTTTGTCTCTTCCATTACTTTATTAACATAAATAGCAAGCTCTTTGGCTATTTCTTCATTCTCGACAAGTAAAGAATATTCTTTGTCAAATATTTTAATTTTTAGCTTCTTTTTTTCCATCAGTATTTCTGCAGTAACCCATTAACAAATTATTTAAGAACAATTTTATTTAACCTGCACTGACTTAAATTAAGAGAAGTCAGATGACAGGTGTTTATCTATTCTGGTAATTAAATTTCTAATTTTAATTTTTATCTCTTCCCGTTCTTCTTGATTTAATTTTGTTTTTCCCTCCGATTTTAAATTTAATTCTTCTAAGTCTGATTCCAATTCGGAAATTTTTTTGTGAAGAAGGTTTTTATCCTGTTGTATTTCATCGAGCGATACTTCAAGTTCTTTATTTCTGCCAACAGTATCGGTGAACTTATTTTTAAGTATCTCAACCTGGGATTCTAATTTTCCCAATTCGCTGATTAAAGTTTCGTATTTAGCGAGGTCAACCAATTATTTTCCTCTCAGAATCGCATTAAAATTTTTTGTTACTTTATTTATCAACATTTGAAAATCCGTATCCACTTCTTCGTCTGTTAAAGTTCTTTCAAAATCATAATACTCTAAATTGAATGCCATACTTTTTTTGTCTTCTCCGATATCTTTGCTTTCAAAAAGATCAAACAGTTCAACGTATTTAAGGATATTACCGCCCTCTCTCAAAATAAAATCCTTTACCGAGGCATAATTTATTGATTTATCAAATAAAAACGCAAAATCTCTGTAAATTTTTGGATATTTTAAAAGTTCCTTGAAAGTTCTTTTTTGACTCGAAATTTGCTGAATAATATCCAGATTCCCTTCAAAACAATATACAGGCTGCGTAATATCAAACATTTTAAGAACATTTTGATTCAACTTACCACCAGAACCAAACTCTGAATCATTAAAGCTAAGAGCAAATTGATAGTCGTAAATCTTATCTTGTATGGAATTATAAGAATCATTCAAAAGATTGTCAAGTGAAATTTTGGATAAAAATGCAGTGACGAGACCCTTCAAATCAAAAAAATCATACTCAGCTTCAGCAGCGTACCACTTGCGCGGTAACTTTTTACCTGTAATAATTAAAATGATTTTCTTTTTTTCATTGAAGTCGGAGAAAGAACTTAAAGCATCTTTAAGCTTGTTGAAAGAGTTTCCAATTTCAAAAACGGCTAAATTCTTTTCACCTTTTTTTATATTATTTGATATAGCAGGCAAAGCGGAAACTAACAGCGAAGTCCTCAAATAAGCCATATCCTGACTTTGAGGATTTGTAATTTCAATTGCACTGCCGGTTAGTTCAGCATTCTTTTTAGGAATTAATGGATTGTTTACCATTTCATTAAATCCCATACCAACCAGTATTTCTCTTATCCGATCCTCGAGATCAAAATCATCTTTTCTTTTGTGTAACGTAATGCTCACTTTCTCGATTACAGGAATCTTGTCATAACCATCTATCCTTGCAACTTCTTCAATCAAGTCAGCTTCTCTTTCTATATCTGGTCGCGAAGTCGGAACAATTACTTCAAGAGCTTCTCCCATATCCTTCAGCAAATTAATTCCAAGCTTCTGAAATATTCTTAGCACATCAGCTTTTAATATTTCGTAACCGAGTAATTTTTTCAATCGGGGCAATCTAAGCACAATTTCTTTTTGTTTTGTCTTGTGGGGATACTCATCAATTACTCCTTTTGCAATTTCACCGCCAGCTATTGATGCAATTAATTGTGCTGCCCGTTGTGCTGCATAAACAGTATTTGACGGATCAGTTCCTCTTTCAAATCTGTATGATGAATCCGAAGACAATTGTATTTTTTTTAATGTTTTTCTTATTGAGGTTGGATTGAAATATGCTGATTCGATCAAAATATTTTTAGTGGATTCAGTTACCTCAGAATTTTCACCGCCCATAACTCCGGCAATTGCTACTTCACGATTTCCATCGCAGATCATCATTGTACCTTGCGGTAAAGCTCTTTGCTTTGAATCAAGAGTCGCAAACTTTAATTCCTTAGTTAAACTTTTTACAACTATTTTTTTATCGGCAAGCTGGTCTAAATCGAATGCGTGCAATGGTTGACCGATCTCGTGCAAAATCAAATTCGTAACATCAACCACATTATTGATAGGACGCAATCCAATCTTCTTCAATTTGTTCTGAAGCCATTCGGGTGACTCTTTAATAATAAGTCCGGTAACAACTTTGGCGGAATAGCGGGGACAATTAATTTTATCTTCAATCTCAACACTTGCAAGCTGTTTTATATCCTGCTGTGATTCCTGAAAATCCAATTTGGGAATACGTAATTCACGATTGAAGATGGCAGACAGATCGCGGGCAACACCAATATGTGAAAGTGCATCGGGACGATTTGGAGTGATTGCAATTTCCAGAATTACATCATTTAACTTTAGTGCTTCACTGATTGGAGTTCCAGCAGAAAGTTCATTATCGAGCACCATAATTCCTGTATGATCATCACTTAATTCTAACTCATCTTCTGCGCAAATCATTCCAAACGATTCAACACCGCGAATTTTAGCCTTCTTCATTTCCATATTCCCTTTCGGAATTATGGAACCAACAGGTGCCAAAACAATATTTTGTCCCTGGGCAACGTTCGGTGCACCACATACAAGCTGAAGATCAGTATTACCATCGTATACTGTACAAACTGTTAGCTTGTTTGCATCCGGATGTTTCTGAACTTCTTTTACTAATCCGACAATAATTCCCGAATATTTTTTATTCTGATCATTGTAATCCTCTACCTCGAGACCGCACATTGTCAGTTTATTAATAATTTCTTCGGCTGATATGCCGTCGAGGTTAACGTATTCTTTAATCCAGTTAAGAGAAATCTTCAAAAAAATTTTCCGTTAAAATTGTTTAAGGAATCTTAAATCATTTTCAAAAAATGTTCTTATGTCATCAATTCCGTACTTCAACATTGCGATCCGTTCTATACCCATTCCAAAAGCATAGCCGGTATATTTTTCGGAATCGTAGTTAACATACCTGAACACATTCGGGTCAACCATACCGCAGCCAAGAATTTCCAGCCAGCCCGAATGCTTGCAAACTCTGCAGCCTTTCCCTTTGCAGATGAAACAGGTAATATCCATTTCAGCACTTGGCTCAGTGAATGGAAAGAAGCTTGGCCTGAATCTATACTTCAAACCTGCTCCATAAAATTGTTCAGCGAAGGACACGAGTGTGCCCTTCAATTCAGCAAATGAAACATCTGTATCAACATAAATTCCATCAACTTGATGGAACATACAGTAGCTCCGTGAGCTGATTGCTTCATTACGATAAACACGTCCTGGCATAATCGCTCTGATGGGAGGCTGTTCTTTTTCCATTATACGAATCTGCACAGGTGTAGTATGAGTGCGAAGAAGAAATTTATCACTTACGAAAAAAGTATCCTGCATATCTCTGGCAGGATGGTCATGCGGAAAATTCAAAGCTTCAAAATTGTAGTAATCGGATTCAAGCTCAGGTCCATCATAAACTGAAAATCCCAATCCTTTAAATATCGATTTAATCTCGAACAGAGTTTGATTGAGGATGTGTTTGGTTCCAAGCTTAAAACTTTTCCCTGGTAATGTAAGATCTATATCTGATAAATCGGAAGGCTTATTCGATTCTAAAAATTTTTTTTTGTTGTTGAAGTTTTCTGTCGCTTCGTTTCTGAGTGAATTGAGAAGTTTACCGAACAAAGGTTTTTCTTCAGGTGAGACTGATTTAAATTCATCGAAAAGTTTTGTGACAATTCCATTTCTGCCTAAATATTTAATCCTGACCTGTTCAAGTTCTAAATTCGAGGAAGCTCTCTCAACCTCCTGCAAAAAATCTTTTTTTATTCCTTCAACTTCCGATTGCTGCATAAAGAGTTTGCTGAATATTTAAAATAATACCCTCATAGAAAAAAGTCCTATGAGGGTTTGAATTAGTTAGTCGAGAACTTTACAAGTTCAGCAAAAGCATCAGGATTATCAACAGCAAGACTAGCAAGAACCTTACGATTGATTACTACTCCTTTAGTATCAAGAGCGTTGATGAACTTCGAATAACTTAAACCGTGAGGTCTTACTGCAGCATTAATTCTGGTTATCCAGAGCTGTCTGTAAATTCTCTTTTTTGTTTTCCTGTCACGATAAGCGTGAACGAGACCTTTCTCAACTGCATTTTTAGCTATTGTCCATACATTACCACGTTTACCCCAGTAACCTTTTGCCTGCTTTAATACTTTTCTTCTTCTTTTTCTTGAAGCAACGCTGTTCTTTGCTTTTGGCATTTTACTTTTCCTTTATCCTTTTTGAACCATTAAACTTACACTTTTTTGGTCAGCTTTAGAGACCAATGTCGTAGCCCTCAAATTCCTTTTTCTCTTTGTAGATTTTGAGGTTAAGATATGACTCTTATAAGCCTTTTGTCTTTTAAATTTTCCCGAAGCAGTTTTCTTAAATCTTTTAGAAGCACCCCGGTTGCTCTTCATCTTTGGCATTATTTATTCCTGAGTTTGTTGTTGTTTTTTCTTTCCTTTTTTAGACACCGGAACCACAATAAGACTCATATTTCTTCCTTCCATTTTAGGTTCCACTTCAACTTTTGATATTTCCTTAACTTTTTCTAAAAATCTTTTAAGCAGATTTTCACCCTGGTCAATGTAAGCCATTTCCCTTCCCTTAAATACAACTGTTGCCTTTACCTTGTTTCCTTCTTCTAGAAAATTTATTGCGTGTCTTGCTTTAAATTCAAAATCATGAACATCAGTATTTGGATGAAATCTTATTTCTTTTAGAACTGATACCTGCTGATTTTTTTTCTGAATTTTATCTTTCTTCTGCTGTTCATATCTGAATTTTCCGTAATCAATAATTTTACAGACAGGAGGTTTAGCTTGTGGAGCAATTTCCACAAGATCTCTTCCTCTATCACTTGCCAATCTTCTGGCATCTTTAATCAAAAATACTCCAAGCTGTTTTCCATCTGAATCAATAACCCTGACTTTGGACGCCTGGATTTCTTCATTAATGCGGATGCTTTCTACTTGAGCGATGTATTACCTCTCTAATTTGTTGTGTAAACTTTGTTTTTAATTTCAGTTGCAAGTTTATCAATAAAATCGGATAATTGAAACGCACCTAAATCTCCTTTTTTGTGCTGCCGGACGGAAATATTACCAGCAGTCTGCTCCTTATCTCCAACAATAATCATATACGGTGCTTTCTGAGTTTCCCAATCCCTTATCTTATAACCAATTTTTTCATTTCTCTGGTCATATTGTGTGCGGATACCTGATTCAATCAACTTGTCATTTACAGATTTGGCATATTCAAAAAAGTTTTGAGATACAGGAATAACAACTGCCTGAACTGGAGCTAACCATAATGGAAAATCTCCTGCATAATGTTCAATCAGGATTCCGAAAAATCTTTCTATCGAGCCGAGCAATGCACGATGAACCATAAAAGGTCTGTGTTCTTTTCCATCTTCGCCGATATATTTTATATCGAATCTCTCTGGTAGATTAAAGTCAAATTGTATCGTGCTTAACTGCCACTCTCTTCCAAGTGCATCTTTTATTTTGATATCTATCTTCGGACCGTAAAATGCTCCGCCGCCCTCATCCATCTTGTATGAAAGATTTTCAGCGTCAAGTGCTTTTCGCAGAGATTCAATTGCTTTATCCCATAACTCAACTTCTCCAACGGAATCCTCGGGTTTTGTTGCAAGGTAAAAATTCATTTCCTTGAAGCCAAATGTTCCGAGGATCATTCTCGCAAAATTCACTGTTCTTCTTATCTCTTCTTCAATCTGCTCGTGAGTACAGAAGATGTGAGCATCATCCTGAGTGAAACCTCTAACGCGCAAAAGACCATGCAGCACACCACTTTTTTCATAACGATAAACCGTTCCAAGTTCTGCCCAGCGCAACGGCAAATCTCTGTATGAACGAAGATGAGATTTGTAAATCATAATGTGAAAAGGACAGTTCATCGGTTTGATGTAATAATCCTGCTCATCTATCTTCATTCCGGTGTACATACTATCTTTATAAAAATCTAAGTGACCACTCGTTTCCCATAGCCAGCTCTTTCCCATATGCGGAGAATATAATAACTCATAACCGTTTAGAAGATGAGCATCTCGCCAGTAGTTCTCTATTTCCATTCTGATGCGGGCGCCTTTCGGATGCCAGAAAATTAATCCTGCACCGGCTTCTTCGTGAACACTGAATAAATCAAGCTGCTTGCCAAGTTTCCTGTGATCTCTTCTTTTTGCTTCTTCCAGAAAATGAATGTAGTCATCAAGCATCTTTTTCTTTGGAAAAGAGATGCCGTAAATTCTCTGCATCTGCTTATTGTGTTCATCACCACGCCAATAGGAGCCAGAAACACTCAGCAATTTCATGTATTTAATTTTTCCTGCAGATGGAAGATGAGGACCAGTGCACAGATCAGTAAATTCACCTTCATTGTATATGCTTATAACTTCACTGTTCTCATCGAGTTCGCTCAATATCTCAAGCTTATACTGGTCATCCTGCTTCTTGAAAAAATTAATTGCTTCATTCTTTGCTAGTTCTGTCCGTTCGAACCTATGATCTTCTTTTGCTATGATTTCCATTCTTTCTTCAATCTTACGAAGGTCTTCCTCATCAAGCTTTGTATTTATATCAAAGTCATAATAGAAACCATTTTCAATTGCAGGACCAACACCAAACTTTGCTTCAGGATACAACGACTTAATCGCATGCGCCATCAGGTGAGAAGAAGAATGCCAGTACACTTCTTTTCCTTCCTCATCATCAAACTTGAGAAACTGAATATCGGTATCCTTGTGAATCGGTCTTTGCATATCAATTACAGATCCATTCACTTTTGCAGCGAGAACCTCTTCAGCAAGTCTATCAGAGATTGATTGAGCAATCTGAAAAGGTGTTACACCTTTTTCAAATTCTTTCTCCTTACCATCAGGAAATTTTATTTTGATTTTATTCATAAAATTTTATAAAAAAAAACCCGCCGGATTAAGTGAGAAACATTTATCAACAACACTTTTCCGGAAGGTAATGCGGGTTCTAAAGGATTCTTCCGAAGTTCCGAAGGAATGCCTTTGGCAGAATCCCTTTGGGAGAACCTTTGACCTTCTCAACACTTAGTGGGCTCTAAAGGATTCGAACCTTTGACCTTCTGCACGTCAAGCAGACGCTCTAACCAACTGAGCTAAGAGCCCTGTTTCAATTAAAAATTAAAAATGAATAACTCACGTTACGCATACGTGTCATTCCGGCGAGTGAAAGGAGTCCGGAATCTATGATTATCGATTGTTTTCAGATTCTGGACAAGTCCGTCAGGACTCTCCGTTAGGACTTCGTCCTACCGAGACGAGCGTCCAGCCGGGACGAGCCAGAATGACAAAGTATTGTATGTACTGCGTAACGTGAGTGAATAATTAAAAATTGTCATTACTGGCTTGTAATTTTTAATTTATAATTTTTAATTGCCTCAGTACCGAGGGCCGGACTCGAACCGGCACGGGAACAAGTTCCCACAGGATTTTAAGTCCTGTGCGTCTACCAATTCCGCCACCCCGGCAATTATTTACTCATTCTCAAAGAACATAAATCGGTTCAAAATTATATCAGACAAAATACCACGACGTAGTTTGAACGAAGCCGGGTTCCGCTACCCCGGCAAATTTCTTATTTTCCTTCAAATCTTTGATTTTGAGCCTGTAAAAATAATTAATGATGCCTCATTTTGCAAAAAAAAGATTGTTTTCTGATAAGTTCAAATATTCTGCTTAACTATGGAATAAATCAAAGCTTGTTATCAATAAATACATAATGCACACTTTCCAAATTCAAGAATTGAATTCTATGATTTCTCTTTAATGAATATAGTATTTATCTATAAATGCACTCTAAATGAATTAGAGTGGTAAAAATAGTTTTGACTCAATGGCATTTACTTTGTTTAAGCTAATATTTGCCAAACTAAAGCACTGACTATAAATTTGTTCTTAAAAGATTTCTGAGAACGAATAAGAAAATAAATTTGAAAGGAGTTTGCATTGATGCAAAAGTACAGAGATTGGCTAAACAACACTTATAATAAATTCACGTCAAAGAATCCCGAACGAAAAAAAGAGTTTACAACTGCATCCTTTTCTCCGGTGAAGGAGCTTTACACACCTGATGATACAGCAGGAAACTATGATGAAAAATTAAGCTTTCCGGGTGAATACCCGTTCACGCGAGGTATTCAGCCTACAATGTTTCGCGGTAGATACTGGACGATGCGGCAGTATGCTGGTTTTGGAACTGCAAAAGAATCAAATGAGCGCTATAGATATTTACTCGAACAGGGTCAATCAGGTTTGTCTGTAGCTTTTGATCTTCCAACGCAAATAGGTTATGACAGCGATGATCCGATTGCTTACGGTGAAGTGGGCAAAGTTGGAGTTGCAATTGATACACTTGCAGATATGGAAATTCTGTTCGATAAAATTCCCCTTGATAAAGTTTCAACTTCAATGACAATTAATGCTCCGGCTTCAGTTCTGCTTGCAATGTACATTGCAGTTGCTGAGAGGCAAGGGGTGACGCGAGATAAAATCAGCGGCACAATTCAGAATGATATTCTGAAAGAATATATCGCTCGAGGTACATACATCTATCCTCCGAAGCCTTCAATGAGACTGATTACAAATATTTTTGAATTCTGTGCAACGGAAGTTCCGAAATGGAATACTATCTCAATTAGTGGATATCATATTCGCGAAGCTGGCTCAACTGCTGCGCAGGAAGTCGGATTTACCCTTGCAAACGGAATTGCCTATGTTGATGCTGCAATAAAAGCAGGGCTTGATGTTGATACTTTCGGTCAGAGGCTTTCATTCTTCTTCAATTCACATAATGATCTTCTGGAAGAAGTAGCAAAGTTCAGAGCTGCAAGAAGACTCTGGGCAAGAATTATGAAAGAAAGATTCGGTGCGAAAAATCCCCGCTCGATGATGCTGAGATTTCATACTCAGACAGCCGGCTCAACATTAACTGCTCAGCAGGTTGATAACAACATTGTTCGGGTAGCATTACAAACTCTCGCTGCAGTGCTTGGAGGAACACAAAGCCTTCACACAAATTCACGTGATGAAGCATTAGCTCTTCCAACAGAAGAATCAGTTAGAATTGCTCTTCGCACTCAACAAATTGTTGCTGAAGAGAGCGGTGTAGCCAATACAATCGATCCGCTCGCAGGTTCTTATTATGTTGAAGCTATGACAGATTTAATTGAGAAAGAAGCAAAAAATTATATCGACAAAATTGATGCGATGGGAGGAATGACGGAAGCAATTGAAGCTGGTTTCGTTCAAACTGAAATTCAAAAATCAGCCTACAAATATGAAATGGAAATTGAGGAGAATGAAAGAATAATCGTCGGAGTAAATAAGTATCAGGTTAAAGAAGAAGAGCACAAAAACCTCTTGAAGATTAATATAAATGTTCAGGAAGAGCAAATTAAATTCCTGAAAAAAATCCGTGCTGAAAGAAATAACGAAGAAGTAAATAAGAATCTAGCTACTTTAAAAAAAGCTGCTGAAGGATCAGACAATTTAATGCCGCCTATACTTGAAGCAGTAAGAAATTACGCAAGCATCGGGGAAATTTGTAATACAATGCGCTCGGTCTTCGGAGAGTACAGAGAACACGTAGTAGTTTAATTAATTAACTGAAGTTACGCATAATGTCATTCTGGTCGTCAGACTTCGACAAAGTCTAACGGACTCTGGCGAGCGACCCGCCAATTGGCGGGGAGTCCAGAATCTTTCAATTATGCTAATATTACAGATTCCGGACCTGTCTCCACTTCGTTTCGCTAAGGCAAGCAAGCCGGAATGACTGAAAATGGATGTTTTGCGTAACAATAATTTGAGGAACAAAATGAATTTATCACACATTGAACATATTGGAATTGCAGTCAAGAATATGGATGAAGCAATTAAGTTCTATGAAGAAGTACTTGGCTTAAAATGTTATGCTGTAGAAGAGGTTGCGGATCAGAAAGTAAAAACTGCTTTCTTTCAGATTGGACAAACTAAAATAGAACTGCTTGAATCAACTGATCCCGAAGGACCAATCGGAAAGTTTATAGAGAAGCGGGGTGAAGGAATTCATCATATTGCATTCGCAGCAAAAGGTCTCGAATCATCTTTAGAAGAATTGAAGAGCAAGGGAATAAAACTCATTGATGAAAAACCTCGTCCGGGTGCTGAAGGATTAAACATTGCTTTCCTTCATCCTAAATCAACTTATGGTGTACTTACAGAATTATGTGAGAAACCTCTTTAATAAGTCAGCATAAAAATTTCGAAAATAATTATTACATATTGAAAGAATACAAATGGCAATACAGGACAAAATAAAAGAACTGATGCAGCTTCGTGAGCAGGCAAGGCTTGGCGGAGGTGAAAAGAGAATTGCATCTCAGCATAAAAAAGGAAAACTCACTGCACGTGAAAGAATAGATCTGCTCCTTGATGAAGGCAGCTTTGAAGAGTTCGATATGTTCGTATCACACCGCAGTATTGACTTCGGACTTGATAAAGAAGCATATCTCTCAGACGGAGTTGTTACAGGCTACGGTACGATCGACGGAAGATTAGTTTATGTTTTCTCACAAGACTTTACCGTCTTCGGCGGTTCACTTTCTGAAATGTATGCACAGAAAATCTGCAAGATAATGGACAAAGCAATGAAAGTTGGGGCACCGATAATTGGAATAAATGACAGCGGCGGTGCAAGAATACAGGAAGGCGTAAAAAGTCTCGGCGGCTATGCAGATATTTTCCAGAGAAATATTTTAGCTTCCGGAGTTATTCCGCAGATTTCAGCAATCTTTGGTCCATGTGCCGGCGGTGCGGTTTACTCCCCTGCCCTAACTGACTTTATCATAATGTCGAAGGAAACAAGCTATATGTTTGTCACCGGTCCGAAGGTGGTGAAAACGGTTACCGGAGAAGTGGTTGATGAAGAGCAGCTTGGCGGCGCAATGGTTCACGCTTCCAAGTCTGGTGTTACTCACTTCGTTGCTGATTCAGAAGAAGAAGGTATTCAACTGATTAGAAAACTTCTTAGCTATATGCCGCAAAATAATCTTGAGGATCCTCCGATAATTTCCTGCACTGATCCGATTGACAGGCTCGAAGATCAGCTAAACGAAATCGTTCCGGAAAATCCAAGCAAGCCCTATGATGTTAAAGATGTTCTTCACGCTGTAGTTGATTACAATGAGTTCGTAGAAGTAGGAAGACATTTTGCGCCAAACATCGTAACAGGTTTCGCAAGATTTAACGGGATGCCGGTTGGAATAGTTGCCAATCAGCCAAATTATCTTGCGGGAGTTCTTGATATAAATTCCTCAAGAAAGGCAGCAAGGTTTGTACGCTTTTGTGATGCGTTCAATATTCCGATTGTAACTTTTGTTGATGTGCCAGGCTTCTTGCCCGGTACAGCGCAGGAGTACGGTGGTATAATTATACACGGTGCAAAACTTCTTTATGCTTACGGTGAAGCAACTGTACCTAAAGTTACTGTTATACTGAGAAAAGCTTACGGAGGTGCGTACGATGTTATGAGTTCAAAACATCTTCGCGGAGATATCAATTACTCATGGCCGGGTGCAGAGATAGCAGTAATGGGTCCTAAAGGCGCAATTGAAATTCTTTACAGTAAAGAATACAAAGATATTCAGGACCTTGAAGAACGAATGAAGTTCCTGCAGAAGAAAGAAGAAGAGTACAAGAAAAAATTCGCTTCACCGTATGTGGCAGCAAAGTACGGTTTCATTGATGATGTTATTGAACCAAGAAATACAAGGTTCAGGGTAATTCGTGCACTCGAATCGCTCAAAACAAAAAAAGATATGAACCCGCCAAAGAAACATTCTAATCTTCCACTATAAAGAGAAATAAAATGTTTTTAGTACAGGTACAGGAAGTTTTAATAGATACACTAAGCCAGTCAGGCAAATCAGAATTCTTCAAGCAGGTTGATCCGATCGGATTAGGAATGACTGTTATAGGATATGCAATTGTATTCATAGCGCTTCTTCTTATGTATGTGGTTTTCTATAACCTTACGAAGTTAATTCATCTTAAATTAAGAAGATCGCTGCAGAAAGAAGGATTAATAGACAAAGAGAAGAAAGACATATCCATTCCAGGCGAAGTGAACGCAGCAATAGCAATGGCACTGCATCTTTACTTCCAGGAGATGCACGATGAGGAGTCAGCAATTCTAACAATAAACAGAGCTTCAAAGATTTATTCTCCGTGGAGTTCTAAGATTTATGGATTAAGACAACATCCAAGATAAAGGATAATCGAAATGAAAAATTTTAAATTCACAATTCAGGGCAATAAGTACGACGTTAAGGTCTTAGATGTAGAGGATAATATAGCCGAGATAGAAGTTAATGGAACTGTTTATAAAGTTGAGGTTGACAGAAAGATTGCATCAAGCAAAACACCAAAGTTAGTAAGGTCTGTCGCTGTGCCATCAACTGAATCGGTTCCATCCCAGCTAAAAACAAGCGCCCCTGCAGCACCGAAAGGAACAGGTTTCGTTAAATCTCCATTACCCGGTGTTATTCTCGATGTGCATGTGAGAGAGGGAGATAAAGTTACACCTGGAACAAAACTAATTACTCTTGAAGCGATGAAAATGGAAAATAATATTAATGCTGACAAAGGCGGAACGATAAAATCTATTAAAGTACAAAAAGGCGACAGCGTTCTTGAAGGCGATATTCTAATCGAGATTGGTGAGTAAATATGGGCGGATTCTTCGAATTTCTTGATCACGGAATTACTCAATTTTTCCAGTACACAGCATTTGCGAATATGACCACTGGTCATATCATCATGATAACTGTCGGTTTAATTTTTATTTACCTCGCAATTACAAAAGAATACGAACCACTTCTGCTTGTCCCCATTGGTTTCGGAATACTTATCGGGAATATTCCATTCCTGCAGGAAGGCAACCTTCAGCTTGGTATTTACGAAGAAGGAAGTGTAATGAATTACCTTTACTTTGGGGTAATCAAAGGAATTTATCCACCACTGATTTTTCTTGGCATCGGGGCGATGACTGATTTTTCAACCTTGCTGTCAAATCCAAAATTAATTTTACTTGGAGCTGCTTCACAACTTGGAATTTTCGGTGCTTATATGCTCGCACTGCTATTAGGATTTATACCTGAGCAAGCTGCGGCAATAGCAATTATCGGTGGTGCTGACGGCCCAACTGCTATATTCCTTTCTTCAAAACTGGCTCCAGACCTTATGGGTGCAATTGCTGTTTCAGCATATTCTTATATGGCATTGGTTCCAGTAATCCAGCCTCCAATAATGAAAATGCTTACCAACGATAAAGAGCGAAGGATTAAGATGAAACCGCCGCGTTCTGTTTCTAAAACTGAAAAAGTACTCTTCCCTATCGTTGGTCTTTTGCTTACTACTTTCATTACACCAAGTGCACTGCCGTTGCTCGGTATGCTTTTCTTCGGAAATCTTCTTAAAGAAAGCGGTGTTACAAAAAGACTGGCTGATACAGCAAAAGGTCCTTTGATTGATATAGTAACTATTCTTATAGGACTAACAGTTGGTGCATCAACACAGGCGACCACATTTCTTACTGCAAAGTCAATCGGAATATTTGCACTTGGCGCTGGTTCATTTATGATAGCGACAACCGGCGGAGTTCTTTTTGCTAAGTTTATGAATTTATTTTTAAGCGAAGAAAATAAGATCAATCCGCTTATAGGTAACTCAGGCGTGTCTGCCGTTCCTGACAGCGCAAGAGTTTCTCAGATGGTTGGACTGCAGTACGATAAGACGAATCACTTGCTTATGCATGCAATGGCACCGAATGTTGCAGGAGTAATTGGGTCAGCAGTTGCGGCTGGTATTTTGATGTCGTTTTTATTGTAAAGCCAATAAACCCAAATTATGTATTAAAAATAATTTGAAGATCAGTCCAACACATGCAGAAACAAATTTTAATTCAATTTTATTAAAATAATTTCAGGACTGGAGTCCTGAACTACGATAAATATTGATTAAGTTTTTGTATCCGGACGTGAATAATAATAATAGTATTTGTAATAAGAACCGTAACCTGACTTATAGCTGAAGTTATTCAGCACAGTGCCGAGGAACTGAGTATTCTCTCTTCTAATTAACTCAACTGATCTTTCCATCATTTCTATCTCAGTGTTTTCTGAAGATACTACTAATAAAGTTCCGTCAACCATACTTGTCAGGATTTCACTATCAGTAACTGCAATTATAGGAGGTGAATCCACAATGATCAGATCATACTTTTCTCTTAACTGTTTTAGGAAATTTCTCATTTCCTGGGAGTCAAGCATTTCCGCGGGGTTCGGAGGAATTGTACCTGAAGTGATGTAGCTAAGATTAGGGATATTGGATTTGTACAAAATATCTTCAAGCTTTGCGTTGCCTACTAAGTAATCAATCAAACCCGGATTTTTATCTCTGCCGAATAATTTATGAACCGAGGGTTTTCTTAAATCGCAATCAATCAGAAGTATTTTCTTTTTTGAATGAGCAAAACTGCCGGCAAGATTAACTGCAATAGTTGTTTTTCCTTCCTGCGGCGCTGATGATGTAATCAAAACAGATTTCAGGGATTCAGTATTTATTCTCGAAAACTGAATTCGCGTTCTTAATGCTCTGAATGCTTCACTCGGTATTGAGTCAGGAAATTTTTCAACAATGAATTGCACCGATGAATCTCCACTAACGTTGCCTTCAAAATTAGGTATCCAGGCAAGTACATTGATTTTTCTGTTTTCAATATCATCGGGGGTTTTAACTGTATCATCAAAATAATTTTTAACGAATACGTAGCCTACAGCTAACCCGGCACCGAGCAACAATCCAATTATCACAATAAGAGTCCTGTTAGGTTTTGAAGGTCTTTGAGGAACTCTTGCTTCATCAATAATTAAAACATTACCAGGTTGTGACTGCTCATTGATTATTGCTTCCTGGTATCTTTGTTCAATCATAAGGTATAGCTTCTCAAGTGCTTCAGAGTTTCGTTTCAGCCGCGCTAATTCAATTGCATTCTTGGGAAGCTTCATAAACCTTGCTTCATATCCCTCCACAATTTTACCGAGCTCTTTAATAGAGGTCTGAAGTGACTGATTCCTTACTTCTTCAGCAATAATTTTTTGAGTAAGCTCTTTAACTTCTTCAGGACTGCTTGCAAATATTCCAGCCTTTAGAACTTCCAGTTCTTTATCCAGTTGTTTTCTTAATTCATTAATTTTTCTATCGTATTCCAGCATTACAGGTGAATCAGCGGTTAACCCATCCTTTCTGGAGATAGCTACCTGCTTATTCACTTCCAGCTTTGCAATTTCTTCCTGGATAGCTGAAATATATTTCTGAGAAGTAAGACTCGTAAGATAATCTGCCATCCTCGGATTTTGCGCCTGAAGCTCTCTTCTCAGATTTTCAAGTACTTTGTCAGAAGCCATTAAATCAACCTGAGTAGCACTTTTTTGTGCTTCAAACTGGGCAAGAACGCTTATCAGAGTTGAGGCTCTTTCATCAAGAGCAATAAGCCCGCCTTTTTCCTGGAAGTCTCTTAAAGTTTCTTCTGCAGCATTCAATTCATCATATTTTTCTTTCCGCTGCTCATCAAGAAAATTTGTGACCAGAGTTAACTGATTTCTGTTTTGGTCGAGGTTAAGGTTCTTATATTGCTGAGCATAGACATTAGAAATAAGCGCAGCCTCAAAGGGTGATGGAGAGAGAGCACTGATTTCAATTATATCCAGACCGCGTTTCTGATCAATTGAAACATCACTTAAGGTATTGGCAAGTTCTTCTGCAGCTTTAACATTTTCTTCATTCTCTGATTTTTGATCCATCAGCACGAAATACTTTGATTTATCAACATCCCTGTAAAAACTATCGATCAAAGTAACTGCAACCAATTGCCTTGCAGTAAATGAACGCATAATTTCTATTTCATTTGCAATGAAACGGTCATTGCCCCATTCCTGAAATTCCGGAAGCAAAGGAGATGTAAGAACGCTTCCTCCCTGCGGACGGGATATCTTTAGCGTAGCTGTAGATTTGTAAACATCAATTGCATTAGCAGCATATAAAAATGCTACGACTAATCCCGTTAAGGTGATCAGGGAGACCGGGAGCCAATTTGCCCGGATTATTCTAAGATAATCTTTGAAAGTATTAGTTTGAGGAGAACCGTAATTCTCAACTTGTTCTTCTGCCATGTTATTTATTTGCTGTTACGATTAGAGTAGTTAAAGAAAGCAGCACTCCCACAATTGAAAGCCCGAGAGTGAGGTAATTTTCCCAGTAAAGTCTTGGTCTGCCGGGAATCACAAGAACATCACCGGCTTCCAGCCTGTATAAAGAAATATCCTTCTGAAGGTTTTCGTTCCACCAAAGATCTTCATAATCAAATTTCAGCATCTGTTGAGATGAATCGGGCAGCACTTTATAAACCCGAATCTCATCCAGATAAGAATCATCGGAAATTCCGCCGGCATAAGAAATTAGATCTTTGATATCACTTCTCTGGGGAATAACATACCTTCCGGGATATTTGACATATCCCCACACAGACACTTTTATGTTTAGACCATCAGGATCAGAGTAATCATAATACGCTCCCTGGTTTTGTGCACGATATCCCTGACTTAACCCAAGCTGATAGTCTTCCTGCTGAGAATATACATTGACGAATGATATTAACAATAAATATAAGAATGTTAGAAAAGCTCGCATCGGATTATTTTTTTTTGTTTTTATAAATTTATACAATAATTAAACTGAATCAAATTTTGATTCAGAGAGCAAGCTCATCGGTCAAAGATAATTACACAACAGGTAAAATATATCTGATCAATTGCCTATATTTGCGCCTTAATTTTTCAACCGGTATAGTTAAGAAAACATACGTTTCAGGTAAAATTGACAAATACTGAATAATTAATACTTACTGCAGATATTTTTTGATTTAATTTTATAAATAATTCAAAAAGTTAATCTGGTATAATTATCGCAACATTCCGGCAATCTTAAAAACACATTATCACTAAGGATGAGAACTCTTACTTACTTACTTGCAGCATTTTTAATACTATTTATAACAAACGCAGTGGTTCTGGCACAGGAAGACGAAGATCCAATACTTTATTACCAGATGGAACCGCTTGATGATAGTCTTTTCATACAAATACAGGAATCGTTATTTATTGACCCGCCTGACCCCAAAGCCGAAATTGTAGTTGATGTAAGAGACGCAAATAATCAAACGATATCGATAAAAGGTGCTCTTTACCCTTTTCTGGCTTTAGCACCTGAGCTGCGTGCAAGAGTTCTCACTTATCCATTTAAACTAAATTTAGAAGAAACAATTCATTTCGGAAGCGTTTATACCAGAGTAATAAATAAATTAAGATTCGATAAGATTTTAAATCCACCAAGTGTTTTCCAGATTTCACCTTCACTTGGTTACATAAACCCGTTCATTCAATTTATGGGTGGCGAAAGATTCGGAATCGCGATAAAAAAGGATATTGGACTTTCTTTTGGATTCGGAACACCTTATTCAGGCGCACTGGAAACAAGCTTTGCTGAAGCTAATTTTCATATACTCGGCTTCAGAGGAGGTTTGTTTACAGCCGTAAATGCTTTCGTAGAACTTAAAGGATCAGAAAATCACAACAACCTTTATGTAACTAATGGCTACCAGTTCAGTTATGTAATTCCATTCGGTAACTTTTTTGAAATTGGTTACCTTGGTGTTTCCGAAGATTTCACAGAAACTCAAATACTCAAATACACAACACAGACAGTCAATATAGATAACATCGTTTATAACCCGGATGGAACTATCAAGTATCAGCCGTATCTGCTTACCGGTTCTTACTTAAATTTTGAAGTAAGATATCCCGTAAAAGTTTTGGGCGCAACCCGTGGAAAATTTTATGTTGCTCAGTTTATTGACGAGTGGCACATCGGCTATACCGGACGTGAACTATCACTTGCAGGCAGCGTTTTTGATTTACGCTTTGATGCGATGTTTGGCAGCCCGGTTCGTCAGAATCAATATGTGCTGGATATACTGGTTCAAAAGATATTCGATTATTGGGCATTCAGCACTATTTCGATTGGACCAAGTGTTACTATGTCGCATACAAAAAGCGGAAGTTTTGGTTTTATATCTCTATTTGCGAACCTGAGAATAAAAGTAGGATCCTCTCTGTAACATTCCGGAAGATTCAACTAAATCAATTTATTTCTTATTTTAATTGCAGCAATTCTAATTGATTCTTCAATTAGCTGCAAAGTGTCGAGGGAAATACATAATTTCAGATTCAACAAAACTTAATCAGGAAGGTGTATTTATTATAAAATTAATCAAATCTTCATTATCAAAATCATCCATACATTTTTGAAAATGATCAGCGATAAAAAAGTTCTTATTACAGGCGGTCTCGGAATGATCGGCAGTACAATTGCGGCAATTCTTGTTGAGCAAGGTGCCGAAGTTACATTAGTTGACGCTCTTATTAAGCCCTTTGGCGGAAACTTATTTAACGTCAAAAATTTCAAAGATAAAGTGAGTGTTAATATTGCTGATATTCGTGATAAAGAAGCGATGAAAGTACTGGTAAGGGATAAGGATGTTATTTTCAATCTCGCTGCTCAGGTAAGTCATAACGATAGCCTGCTGGATCCTTTTACAGATGCAGACATTAATTATATTGGACACCTTTCTGTACTTGAAGCTGTTAAAAATTTTAATCCGACTGCAAAAATTTTATACTCCGGATCGAGGCTTCAGTTTGGAAAAATTTTAAGCAACCCCGTCGACGAAAGTCATCCTCTAAATCCCTTAACACCGTATGCAGTTAACAAAACAGCTGCTGAGGATCTGTATTTATTCTATCACAGAGCGTTCAATATTCCCGTAATAATTTTCAGAATTGCAAACCCATTCGGTCCACGGTGTCAGATGCAGCACAGCAAATATTCAATTGTAAACTGGTTTATCAGGGCTGCTATCGAAGATAAAGAAATTAGAGTGTTTGGCGATGGAGACCAGATAAGAGATTACATTTATGTGGAAGATCTTGCCGTTGCTATGCTTTCAGCAGCCTTTAATGATAAATTAACAGGCGAAATATTTAATGTCGGCAGCGGAGTTGGAACAAGGTTTAAAGACATGGTTACAGCTATTGTAAAAATTGTTGGCAAAGGTAAAATAAAATTTCAGCCATGGCCAAAAGACTATCTGAACGTTGAAACAGGCGACTATATCACAAACATTACTAAAATAACCACTTCGCTTAACTGGAAACCAGATACATCGCTTGAGGAAGGAATAGAAAAAACTATAAAGTTTTACCAGGAATTCAAATCATTTTATTGGTGAAGTAAAATAAAGTGACCGGGCGATCTCTTTCATTAATTTAGATATACTCTCTTACATATCCCCTTTGACCATTATTATGATGTCTATCAGGGATTTACTTTGTCAACCTATATTATCAATTACTTATTTTTGCAAAAAGCTAATTATGTATTACTTCGGAATTCATAAAACCGGCTGATGAAAATTAGAAGAGATTTCTGATTCTGATTAAACTTTTATGAACGAATATTTAAGTCACATTAAAAAATTATTTTTCCTCGGAATTGCGGTTGCGTCAACAAAAGTTATGCTGCTGCTGTTCGCTTACTTTTTCGATGCTGAAACTTACAACCAGTTCAACCAGATTTATTACACCGCTTCAATTTTAATACTCTTCGGATCGCTTGGTTTCAACATAGCAGTTACACGGTTAAATATGAGCTTCGCTAAAATCATTTCCGCAGTAGCTGCAAACGCTCTTGTAGCATATTTATTTTTACAAATTTTTTCCGCTCCGTTCGATAATTTATTTCAAATAAGCTCAATACTTATCTACAGCATATTAATTTCCCTTACAGGTATTTTAGCTTTTCAATTGCTTTTTTCCGGGAGGCACAAAGATTATGTATTGATAATGATCCTCTATTCAGTATTTCATTTGCTGATCATACCTGCAATAATTTTTCTTGAAATAGATTTGTTTATTGTACTGCCCGGTACTGCGGTCATCTGGTTTGTTTCTGCTTCCACAAAATTTATAAAGCCGGAAAAACTTCCTAAAAGCAGCATTAATGAATTATATAAAATCGGGCTTTCAGCTTTTATAATTAATTCAGCAGTTTCACTGGCACTTGCAGCAGATAAGTATTTTGTAAATCACTATTTCTCAATCGAATTAGCGAATTCATATACATTCGCCTGGGGTTTAACTGCACCGATGTTTTATATCGGAGTTATTATAGAACAATTTTTGTTCTCTGAAGCCAATCCCAGTAAATCTAATATCCTGAAAAGAGGCTTTGTTCTTTCGACTGCTTTTGTAATTATTTATGCGGTTACTTTGCTGGTTGTAATTAATCTTTTTCCTGATCTACTGCCGGAATCAGTTAACTATAACTATGTACTGAATATTGTATCTCTTATGATATCCGGTTATTCTTTGTATATAATATTTCATTTTCCCGTGAACGCATATCTCTTTAAATCTCTGGGAACTGAAAAACAAAAAAGCATTTCAATAATTTTCAGCATAATAATCTTTGCGTTCGTAATTTTGTACGCTACAATTATGCAGGGATTCATTGAAATAAATTATCTCTGGCTGTTGATCATTACCTGGAGTTACATATTCACACTTTTGATAACGAAGATATTCATAATGTTCAGAAAGCCCGCAGAGGAAGAACTATTAACACCAGTCTCGGAAATAACAAACCTTGAGCCCTGAAAAATTTATAAAATATTCTGTACCTTTTTTTGTGCTGGCAATTATCAGCCGATCGATTGAAGAGATCAGTTTCTTCTACTATGCAGTGCCGGTGTTTTGTCTTTTCTACTTCCTTTTTTATGTGCGACACATCAAAAGTCAAAGGTCAAAAGTCAAAGGTCAAAATTATAAAGTTGATAGTGAAACACCATTCTCACAAAGTCCGGAATCAGACGGGACGAGAGACTCAGATTCCAGACCCGACTACACTCCGTTTCGCCGAGGCAAGCAAGCTGGAATGACAGATTCCGAACCCGTCAACACTCCGTTTCGACGAGGCAAGCAAGGCGGAATGACAGACAATAGCGCATCAGGAACAGTAACCTCGAAGGTTACGCCATTATTATTTTTATTGCCAGGAATTTGGTTTCTAATAACCTCTCTGTGGTCATCCTACCCGGAAGTTTCCGCTACCAGGGCTTTATATTTTATTTTGATTTCAACCGGCTGTATTTCAGCGGGAGTTTTATGGATACGTTATTCAAGGAGAAATATTTTTGAGCTTCTCCTCCCTGCTAATGTAATTGTTGTTTTGCTCTGTTTGTTTTCACTGATTACGAACATTCCTTCCGATAGCTGGACAGCAGGACATGGAAAAGGTTTCATGGGTTTCTTCGGGCATCAGAATTTACTGGCGAGTGTTTTAATTTTTACTCTGCCGGTTGTGTTCTATCGGTTTGTCATTCTATTCCGACTTCAGTCGAGACCTCGTCAAGGACGGGCGAAGTCCAGAATCAGAAACGTAGAATCATCAGATTCCCGATCTACCTTGGCGGCAGACAGGCGCACTTCGTTTGCGGGAATGACATTAAAAAGCGACTCGTCATTCCGGCGAAGTCCGGAATCTGAAAGTACTTCCAACTACTTACCACTTACTGCTTACAGCTTACTGCTTACTGCCAACTTAATACTCCTCACTCTGACCTACTCCCGTTCTGCAATTTTGTCTTTAATATTTGGAGCGATTGTATTTCTGATACTAAACAAAAAATGGAAAGTTCTTTCTTACAGTTTTATAGCTGCAGTAGTTTTAACAGGCATAATTTATTTTACTCCCTCTTTAAACGAAACTGCAGATAAAATTATCAAAAAAGATTTTCCTGAATTTTACTCATCAAGAATGTGGATGTGGGAACCTTCCTACAAAGCTGCACTTGAAGGCGGAGTCATTGGACTTGGCTACGGCATCAGCCATCCCGAAATAAGATCAGGTGAATACAGTGATCGTTTTGAAGACGGAAGACTAATACGAGAAAAAGGAAATTCGTCGCTTGCGTTAGTTGAAGAGGCTGGGTTGATTGGATTGATTCTATTCCTAATCCCGATTTTCTATATT
>Ga0209498_1000197_pt1 | contig 36155 bp, 49 predicted proteins | sample WalLakDeSediment_FD_184131 | JGI IMG/M metagenome (GOLD analysis project Ga0209498, IMG submission 184131) | Lake sediment microbial communities from Walker lake, Nevada to study Microbial Dark Matter (Phase II) - Walker Lake 11/02/13 Deep... | ecosystem: Environmental > Aquatic > Freshwater >... | reverse complement strand
TTGGTAGCGCATACGGGATTCGAACCCGTGATCTCCTCCTTGAGAGGGAGGTGTCCTAGGCCTCTAGACGAATGCGCCCCTTGGCTGGGGATCCAGGATTCGAACCTGGCCTAACTGATCCAGAGTCAGTCGTCCTACCGCTAGACTAATCCCCATCAGCTTAACATTATAGCTATTCCTTATCCCTGAATCAACAGCACGGCGTCAAGCGGCCCAGACCCATCTACTGGCAATCCTCGCGCGGCCTGGTCGGACACTGCCCGCTCGCAATGCTGAGAGATGCCAAGCGTTCTCCGCCTCACCGATCACGCGACCTGCAACGACCAGTCCGACCGCAGACACTATCAGAGTTGCCCTCCGCCTACACCTGTCACGATTCGTTCTAACTGCATGGATTCCTACCGGGCCGAGAACTCATGTCAGCCCGCCAGACCCCTGGAACCAATACTCGTAACGTAATGAGAACTTTTTATGAAATTCGCGTCCATACTATTGCATTTCGGTCTCGCTTAGTGCAGAATGATTCCAATGCGAATGAAAAGGAGGTCTTGCAGGCGTGCCAGCTCGATCTGCCCTCAACTACGCCGCGAAGGGCAGAGCCCGCCGGAGGCGAATACCTCATGACCGCTAAGTCACTGCCGAAGCTAGTCAAAGCCGCCAAGGTAGGGACAGCGCACCTAAGGGCGGGGAGTACATCCACAGGGGTGCTGCTTCGCGGAGATCGGAGATGAAGCCTCGCCAGCTTTGTCTTCGAAGTATCGAGAAAAGGAGAGTACTATGGCTACTGGAGGAAAAGGATTTCTAGGTTTCATTGGTTTCTGGGCATTCATCATTGGCTTCATCCTGGCCATTCTTGCAGGCGTGATCTGGCCCACCAACCAGGCCATCGTCGTGGTGCTGGTGCTACTGGGGATAATAGTCGGTCTTCTGAACATATCGGCAAAGGAGTTCACGCTTTTGCTGCTAGCCACGATCGCTCTGGTTGTGGTGGGCAACGCATTTGAACCTCTCGGAGCATTGCGTGTAGGCGAAGTACTGGGCTCCATACTGAGCCGCATCGGTGTCCTGGTGGCACCAGCCGCGATTATCGCCGCAATAAAGGCGCTGTGGGCGGTTGCCAAGCCCGCAGACTAACAGGTAAGAGAAACGACGAACCCGTAGAGAGCACACCGCCTCAAGATACCATGTGCGAAGCGTCGGCAGCCTAAGGCACGAGCCGCCGCCACAGGCAGACGGGGGCAGCTCGTGCCTGTCCAAACGCGTGCACGGGCGCCAGGCGCACCGGCGCCTCGCTTGAGTACCCAGCAGGTAATGACGGCTTCACCCGGAGGCCGGCATCTCTTCCGCAGGCGGCCAGCCAATACGGCGGGCAAAATGCAGGGTGGTTCTAGGCTAGCCGGACGGGCTTGAATCGGGACGATCGATCAACGGGGACAGGCCCTAAGGGTTGGACTTCCAGAGATGACTCCGCGGTAGGGGCCAGCAGGTTCCCAAAACCGGCTAACGCTTGGTGTACTGCGGAGCTTTGCGAGCCCGTTTCAGCCCGTACTTCTTGCGCTCCTTGATTCGGGAGTCACGGGTAAGCAAGCCTTCCTTGCGAAGCATGGGCTTGAACAACTCGTTTTCCTTGGCCAGAGAGCGCGCAATACCGTGACGAATGGCTCCGGCCTGGCCGCTGACACCACCCCCAACGACCTTCACGGTGATACGGAACTTGCCCATCGTGTTGGTGGCTACCAGGGGCTTCTCAATCGTGTGGCGATGCTCAATACGGGTGAACGCCTCTTGATAAGGCCTGTCGTTGACAACTATCTCACCCTTGCCGGCGAAAAGCCTGACCTGGGCTATGGCACACTTTCGCTTGCCCGTTCCCCAAATGTAACTCTCCTCGCTCATAAGCTATCACCTCTCCTTTGGCAGCGCTTTGCTCGTCTTGCTCGCCGTCGATTCGGCGCCATTGTTCGCTTCGGCCCCTCGCACGGAGACCTGGCCCTGGTGCGGATGCTCGTTCCCCGCATAGACCTTAAGTTTCTTGAACATGGCTCTGCCCAGGCTGTTATGCGGCAACATCCCTTTGACCGCATGCTCAACAACACGGACAGGATCCTTACTGAACAGCTCCTCATAGCTCCGGGTCCTCAGTCCGCCGGGATATCCCGAGTGGCTGTAGTAAAGCTTCTGTTCGGCCTTTTTGCCGGTCACCCTTACTCTGGCAGCATTTATCACCACGACATAATCACCTGTGTCGATATGGGAGGCATAGATGGGCTTGTTCTTGCCCCTGAGGACCCTGGCTATCTGAACCGCCATTCTTCCCAGGGTCTTATCCGTGGCGTCGATCACCCACCACTCGCGCTCGATGTCTTTGGCCTTAGGACTATACGTTTTCATCACTCTAAACCAACTTCCTTCAACGGGCTGAGACCACCTCTAGCTTCCCAGCGGCTGCGCGTAATTCACCCTCATGAGACACAGGCCCCAGGGTGGGGCTACGGGCCCGGCTAAACCCACAATCCTGCCCTCCATTATACCACGAAACTCGCCGATGCCTATCTTGCCCAGGCCCAACCTGATCAGCAGGCCGACGGTGCTCCGGACCTGATGAGGTAAAAAGGAACTGGCCACGATCCGGAACACGGAGAACTCTCCTCTCTTCTCCACGCCGGCTTCATGAACGTTGCGCACCGTGCTCTTGCTGGCGTCATCAAAGGCACTGGCAAACGAGGCAAAATCGTGCTCGCCAACCAGAAGCCGGCAGGCCTCATTCATCGCATCCACGTCCAGCTCTCTCGGTACGAACAAGGAGAATCCTCGACTGAGAGGTGAGCGGGCACCGCCGTTGAGAATGCAATAGTGGTATTCACGGCTCAGAGCATCGCGGCGTACATCGAAACCATCGCCAGCCCTATAGGCCGCTTTGACTGCTATATCATCAGGCAGATAGTGATTCAAGGCTCTAACCATTTTCACAGCATCCAATGCAGGGTTTGCCCGGAAGCCCGCCACCTGTCCCCTCGCATGCACCCCAGAATCAGTTCTGCTAGCAGCCATAACTCTGCTGGTCTGCCCGCAGAACCGCCTCAAGGCTTGCTCAAGTTCATCCTGTATTGTGGGCACGCCTGCCTGCCACTGGAAGCCATGGTACCGGGTGCCGTCATATTCAACCAGCAGGACGAACTTACTTGACCAGTTCAACTTGAACCATAGGCGCGTTATCACCAGCGCGCGGTCCCAGCTTGAGCAGCCTCGTGTAGCCTCCATTTCGGTCCGCGTAGCCCGGGCCGATATCGCTGAACAACCTGTCAACCACCTTCTCCTCAGTGATGAAGGCGAGGGCCTGCCGCCTTGCAGCAAGGCTGCCATCCTTGCCCAGGGTGATCATCTTATCCGCCAGACTGCGAACCTCCTTGGCCTTCGCTTCGGTGGTAACAATCTTGTCGTGAACCAGAAGCGCGCTTACCTGATTACGATATAACGCCCACCTGTGTTTGCTGGGCCTGCCCAGTTTGCGCCCTCCTACCTTGTGTCTCATTCGTCCTTCTTCCCGACACCAGGAGAGCTCATTCTAGCCATTAGCTCCTCGACCTCGGCTCGAGACTTCACTCCCAGGCCGGGCAGTGGCGGCAAGCCCCCCTCACCTATCTCCATGAGCTGCCCCAGGGTCATAATGCCTGCGCGTTTCAAGCTGTTGTACGAGCGCGTCGACAGGTTGAGTTCCTCCAGTGCAGTCTCATATTCCTCGGGCAGAATGGGCAGTGTCTTAGCCATGGGAACCTCAAGGTCCCTAAAAGCAGAGAACTGGTTGATGAGGATGATAGCGCTCTGATTTAGGGCCTCCCAGGGTAAGATGGTACCGTCCGTCCAGATCTCCAGGATAATCTTCTCCGGGCTCCCCTCCTGACCAGGTCTGACAGCCTCAACAGAGTAGTTAACCTTGCGCACGGGCGTGAATATGGCATCTACAGCCAGCGCGCCCGCAGGTAGACCATCAACCGATTTGCCCGGCACATAACCTCTTCCTAGCTCCACGTTGATCTCCACGCTCAGCCGGGCCTCAGGGGAGTCCAGAGAAGCCAGGTAAAGCTCAGGATTGGCAATGCGAAACCCCGCCGAGGGCCTGACATCACCCGCACACACCTTGCCTTCGCCCTCCGCCTCCAAGAACAACTGACCGCTCTCGCGAGAGAGAGGACAGAGCCTCAACCGCTTGATATTGAGCAGGAACTGCATGGCATCTTCCTTGACATTAGGGATGGGAGAGAACTCATGCTGAATTCCCTCTATCTTGATCCATGTCACGGCGGCGCCGGGCAATGAACCGAGTAGCACACGCCTCAGAGTATTGCCCAGAGTAACACCAAAACCCGGCTCTAGAGGTTCAGCCAGAAAACGGCCGTAGTTACCGGTGCTCTCAAGACAGGTTACAGTAGGTATGGATAGTTCCGGCATAGATGTCACATCACCTCGAGTAGTACTGAACAACCGCCTTCTCATTCAACAAGGCTTCGATGTCCTCCCGGACAGGCAGGGTCAACACCTTCCCCGTCATGCTCTCCTTGTCCAAACCTAACCAGCCGGGGACAACCCCTTCGTCCACTTGCTCAGCCTTCACCTTGTAACACTCGGTCTTCTTGCTTGACTCCCGCCACTGTATGACGTCTCCCGACTTGACAAGGAACGACGGTATGTCGGTCTTGCGTCCGTTCACCATAATGTGACCGTGCCGCACCAGCTGCCTGGCCTGAGCGCGTGAATCGCCAAAGCCCAGACGATAGGCCACGTTGTCCAATCTCCTCTCCAGCAACGTGAGGAGGTTCTCTCCGGTGGTACCGGGCCCCTTCTTCGCCTGGACAAAGAATCTGCGAAACTGCCGCTCCAGAACGCCATAGCTGAAGCGAACCTTCTGTTTCTCCCGCAGTTGCACTCCGCGGTCGGAGACTCCGCCACGTCCTCGACGCACGGGGCGTCCACCGGGAGGAGTATTTCTCTTCTCAAGAGGGCATTTCGGCGTAGAACACCTGTCGCCCTTGAGCATCAGCTTGTCGCTGGAACGGCGACACAGCCGGCAGACCGGGCCAGTGTAGCGCGCCATACTATGTCCTTCTCCTTCCCTTAGGCCGACAGCCATTATGGGGAATCGGAGTAACATCTTTGATCGATGTGACCGTAATCCCGGAAGCCTGCAACGCCCGGATGGCTGCCTCACGCCCGCTGCCGGGCCCCTTGATAAACACCTCCACACGCCGCAGGCCGTCGGTCATTGCTCGGTGAGCAGCATCCCTGGCCGCAGTCTGGGCCGCAAAGGGCGTTCCCTTTCTTGATCCTTTAAAGCCGGCGCTACCGCAGCTCCCCCAGGACACAACATTGCCCTGCATGTCAGTGATAGTGACCATAGTATTGTTGAAGCTAGACTGGATGAAGGCCTTGCCTTCGCTAATCTTCTTATGGACCTTACGAGTCTTCTTCTTTTTCGGCATCTGCTGACACGACCTCCTTACTTCTTAGCCACCCCTCGCCTCTGCCCACGCCCAGCCACTGTCTTCTTTTGTCCTCTCTTAGTTCTAGCATTAGTACGAGTTCTTTGTCCGTGCACCGGCAACCTCATGCGGTGCCTTATGCCACGATAACAGCTGATCTCGATGAGTCGCTTGATGTTGGATTGCACCTCTCGCCTGAGGTCGCCCTCCACCTTGCACTGCTTATCAAGGACGTCTCGAATCTGACCCACCTGTTCGTCACTGAGTTCCTTGACTCGTAACGTGGGATTGACACCGGCGGCGGCTAGGATGCGCTCGCTAGTCGCTGCGCCAATACCGTATATGGCCTGTAGGCCTACCCAAACAGGCTTGTCCTTAGGTAGATCAATGCCGGCTATACGTGCCACTAAATATCACCCCTGCCTTTGCTTGTGCTTCGGATTCTCGCAAATAACCCTCACCACACCCTCGCGCCTGATAACCTTGCACTTTGTGCACATGGGCTTGACCGAAGCTCTCACTTTCATCTTATATCACCCTAGAGGCAAACCCTGCTATGATACGCTTTCTGAGCTCGCCTGTCAAACTACCTGAGCCGATAAGTGACCCTGCCCCGACTCAAATCGTAGGCTGACAGCTCAATGAGCACCCTGTCGCCCGGCAAGATCTTGATGTAGTGCTTCCGCATCTTGCCCGAGATGTGAGCCAATACCTGATGCCCGTTGGCCAATTCGACCCGGAACATAGTATTCGGCAACACGGTGGTCACCTTGCCTTCGACTTCTATTCTTTCCTGCTTGGCCATCTTTACATCCACGCCTACGCAAGTATCTCAGCTTCACCGTCGGTTATGGCGATGGTATGCTCGAAATGCGCCGACAGGCTGCCGTCAGCCGTCAGCACCGTCCACTTGTTGTCCGCAACTCTGGTGCGCCAATCTCCGGCATTGACCATTGGCTCTATAGCCAGAGTCATGCCATTGCGAAGCCTGACCCCTTTCCCGGCCACAAAATTGGGTATCTGCGGCTCTTCATGCAGGTCCCGGCCTACTCCATGTCCCGTATACTCTCTGACCACCGAGAACCCGTTCGGTTCAACACAACGCTGTATGGCCGCGGAGATATCGCATATCCGGGCTCCACATATTGCCTCAGCTACCGCTGCCTTCAGGGCGCCCTGCGTAACCGACACAAGCTTCTCAGCCTCCTTACTTATCGACCCAACCCCAACAGTTATCGCCGCGTCTGTACAGAAGCCATCAAGCGTTACCCCCGCATCCAGAGAAACTATGTCGCCTTCCTCCAGTACCCGTTCGCCGGGGATGCCATGCACTATCTCCTCATTTACCGAGACACACAGATTGGCAGGAAAGCCCCGATAGTCCTTGAATGAAGGGATAACTCCCCTCTTCTCCGATTCTTCGGCCATGATCATGTCCAACTCGTCCGTCCTCATGCCGGGTCTTATCTCACTTCTTAGCCTATCCAAAACGTCCACGAGGATCTTGCCGCACTTCCTCATGGTTGCGACTTCCTCTTTAGACTTAATGACTACCATCTATCCTATCGTTGCTGTTAGTGCAGAGGCAATCTCCGTAGCTACGCCACGTATTCCCAGATCACCGTTGATCCTGATCAGCTTGTGCTGGCGGTCATAGTAATCAAGGACAGGCAGAGTCTGTGCCAAGAAGACATTGAGCCGCTCCCTGACCGTCTCCTCCCTATCATCGGAACGCTGAAACAACTCCTCACCGCACTCATCGCACTTGCCGGGCACTGCCGGCGGCGAACTCTGCAAGTGATAGGGCCTCTGGCAGTTCCGACAAAGCTGGCGTCCGCTGAGACGCTTCACAAGCTGTTCAGTGGGCACTTCGATGTAGATGGCCCTGTCAATAGTCCTTGTTTGCTCTTCGAGGGCCCGATCGAGAGCCCGAGCTTGCTCCAGAGTTCGAGGGAACCCGTCGAACACGCAACCACCAGCGCAGTCGGGCTTACTCAGCCTCTCAAGGATCACTCCTATAGCGACCGCACCGGGAACCAGTTCTCCCTTATCCATGTATGTCCTGGCCTGAAGCCCAATCGCGGTCCCTTCCTCCAGAGCCTGGCGAAACAAATCGCCAGAAGCGATATGAGGAAGCCCTATCTCCTGCGAAAGAATTCCTGCCTGTGTTCCCTTCCCAGCCCCTGGGGCACCCAACATAATGATGTGCATTACTTCAGGAAACCCTCGTAGCGTCGCATGGTCAGCTGGGCCTCCAGTTGCTTCATTGTGTCCAGGGACACACCGACAGCGATCAGCATGGCTGTGCTCTGGACCAGCAACCCCGGAACAGGGGCAATCTTCTCAGCAATGAAGGGCATGACTGCCACCAAGGCCAGGAAGAGAGCGCCGCCAAAGGTAATGCGCCTGATGACTCTGTTCAGGTAATCAGCCGTTGCCTTGCCGGGCCGAACTCCGGGTATGAAGCCCCCCTGTTGCTGCAGTGTATTCGGCAGGTTCATCTGCTCAAATATGACCATAGTGTAGAAGAAGGCGAAACCAACTACCAGCGCGAAGTACGCCACCTGGTAGATTGGCCTGTCAGCCTGAAACGTGTTGAAGACCGTATTCCAGAAGTTCGGGGCTGCTTCCGGACCCATGAAGAAGGTAGATATGGTCGCTGGAAGCTGCATCAAGGCGATCGCAAAGATGATGGGTATCATACCGGCGGTGTTGACCCGCAGAGGTACATACGTGGAACCGGACTGTCTGTACATGCGGCCGCTGCGAAAGGTGCTCTTTGCATACTGCACAGGAACGCGACGATGAGCTTCCACGAAAATGACAATCAACACCAGAGTGGCCAGGGCCAGAATCCCGAACGAGACCAACCCACCCACCTGCCCACCCACGGCCGCAACAACACCGCGACCCACAATCCCCGGCAGACCAGCCACAATGCCGCCGAATATTATGATCGATATCCCGTTGCCAATACCACGCTCGGTAATCAACTCGCCTAACCACACCAGCAACATCGTGCCCGCAACCATCGTTATCACTATGCCGACAACATCCAGAGCCTGAAGCTCAAGGGTAATGCCTTGGGCGCTCAATATCGTGATGAGACCGTAACCCTGGATAGCTGCCAACGGCACCGTCAGCAGATGAGTGATACGGTTGATCCTCTGACGACCGCCCTCTCCCTCCTGCGCTATGGCCTGCAGCCTGGGCACGACAGGTGTCAGCAACTGCATGATGATGGATGAGGTGATGTACGGGAAGATCCCGGCAGCAATTATGCTGAAGCCTTGAATAGCACCACCGCTGAATAGGTCCAGCATGCCGAACAGGAGCAGCGGATCAGTAAAGAAAGCTGCCAACGCGGCACGGTCCACCCCTGGCAGTGGAACGTTAGCCAGAAATCGAAATACAACCAGGATGCCGAGGGTAAACAGAATTCTCTTTCTCAGGTCCGGCAATGATAGCGCGTCTATCATCGCCTGAACGAGGCGGGGCCGGGTCGTTCTGCGCTGCATTTTAGGCTTGTTCTGCCTTCCCGCCAGCCGCGACGATCTTCTGCACGGCTGACGCAGAGAACTTGGAGGCTCTAACTATCAGGGGGTGCCCGATCTCTCCAGCGCCCAGTATCTTGATCGGCCGAACTATAGACTTGATAAGCCCTGCCCGTAGCAAGTCCTCAGAGGTTACCTCGGTTCCCGCCGCAAACACGCTTAGCCGCCCAACATTGACCACATCGTACTCGATCCTGAATATATTGGTGAATCCTCGCCTTCGCGGCAGTTTGAGGACCAACGGCAGCTGACCACCCTCAAAACCAAGTCGCACACCACCACCGGAGCGAGATTTCTGCCCCTTGCAGCCCCGCCCCGAATAAGTGCCGTGCCCGCTACCATCGCCGCGACCTACGCGTTTCCGGGCATGCTTTGCGCCGGGAGCAGGTCTTATCTCATTCTGCTTCATCTGACTCCTGTTCCTGAACTTCCAGAGTAGTCGCTGGCGCCGGCTCCTCACCCTGCCTCAAGCTGGCCAGGGCAAGTAGGGTGGCCTTGGCAACGTTGATCTTACTGTGGCCGCCAAACAACTTCCCTATAACGTCCTTCACCCCTGCCAGTTCCAGTATTGCCCGACTGGTGTTGTTGACAATCAGACCCGTGCCGGGTGCCGCCGGCTTCAGCAGTATCCTGGACACGCAGAACTTGGCCAGAATCTCATGAGGAATGGTACCATCCTGGATAGGCACCTGGATCAGATCCTTCCTCGCCACAGCACCTGCCTTGCGAACTGCCTCGGGAACCGCTGATGCCTTGGCCAGACCAAATCCCACATGCCCCTGGCCATCCCCAACCACCACTGAAGCCCGAAATCGGAGGCGCCTGCCGCCTTTCGCCACCTTGGTGACACGGTCAATGCCCAGAAGCTTCTCTTCCAGAGTCAGGTCTGAGGCATCGATCTCCGACCTCTTAGCTCTTGCTTTGGTAATCGCTTTCATGATCTTACTCTCAAAACTCCAATCCGGCCTGCCTGGCTCCTTCGGCCAAGGCCTTGACTCTACCATGATACCTGTAACCACCACGGTCAAAGACCACCTGTCTGATTCCTTTCTCCAGCGCCTTCTCCGCAAGAGCAGCTCCCACTATCTCAGCCTTCTTGCCCTTGGCCATTCCGTCGACCTTGCTTCTCACCTGAGCGTCGAGAGTGCTCATTGCGGCCAGGGTCTGTCCGCTGGAATCGTCAACAACCTGGGCATGGATATGATTGAGGCTGCGAAAGACACACAGCCGGGGCCGTAAGGTCGTTCCTGCTATCCTGCGCCGCACCCGTACGTGCCGCACCTGTCTGACTGCCCTTGGATTTCTATCGCTCATCTTAGATACTACTTCTTGCCCACCTTGCCTGACTTACCAGGCTTGAGATGCAACTTCTCCTCAGAATACTTTATGCCTTTGCCTTTGTAGGAGTCGGGAGGGCGGACGGCCCGAATTCTGGCAGCCGTCTCACCAACAACCTCCCTATCGATGCCGGCGACACGGATCCGATTCGCGCCCTCGATGGTAATGTCTATGCCGGGAGGCGGCACGAACTCCACGATATTGGCATATCCTACCTGGAGCGTGAGTTTATCGCCGGCCTTCTGGGCCCTGTAGCCTACTCCGTTTACCTCCAGGACTCTCTCAAAACCTGCACTCACTCCCGTGACCATGTTTGCCAGAAGGCTGCGAGTAAGCCCGTGCAGAGAACGATGAATCCTGCTATCGCTTGGCCGACTTACAAGTAATCGCCCGTCCTGCTGAGTCACAGTCATATCGGGATGGAACCGCCGCCGGAGTTCACCCTTCTCACCCCGCACGACAACCTCGCTACCGGAGATCTCGACCACGGTACCTTCAGGTATAGCTATAGGGAGCAAGCCAACGCGAGACATAATTCACAACTCCTAGTAAATCTACCACACATAGCACAGGATCTCGCCGCCCACACGGTTCTTCCACGCCTGCTGCCCGGTCATGATCCCTTTGGATGTCGACAGAACGGCAATCCCCAGTCCCCCGTAGACGCGAGGGATTTCACGCCTCTCCGCATAGACCTTCAATCCCGGCTTGCTGATTCTCTCCAGGCCCAGAATGGCGGCCTTACCATCTACGTACTTGAGGTGAACGTCTATCATCGGCTGCGGCTCTTCTTTGATCACCTCATAACGATGAATGAAGCCTTCGTCCTTGAGTACCTTGGCGATGGCCAGTTTGATCTTCGACGAAGGTACGAGCACCGAATCATGGTCAGCCATGATCGCATTACGTATCCTTGTCAGCATATCAGCGATGGGGTCACTAACTGTCATTTCTCTCACCAACTCGACTTTCTTATGCCCGGCAGAACTCCGGTCACAGCAAGCTCCCGAAAGCAGATCCGGCACAAGGCGAACTTGCGCATATACGCGCGCGGCCTCCCGCACAGGTGACAACGATTACGCTGCTGCACCCTGTACTTCGGCGGGCGCTCTGACCTAACGATCTTTGATAGTTTCGCCATATTAAGCACTCCTAAAGGGCATTCCCATTGCATCCAGCAAGTCCCTGGCTTCATCATCGGTCCTAGCAGTAGTGACAATTGTTATCCCGAAGCCCCGAATCTTATCTATCTTATCGTAATCGATCTCAGGGAAAACTATCTGTTCCCTGATACCCATGTTGTAGTTGCCTCGGCCGTCAAATGAATCTCGTGACACTCCCCGGAAGTCACGAAACCTCGGCAGAACAACGCTAACCAGCCTGTCGTAGAAATCGTACATCCGCTTACCCCGCAGCGTCACCATCATCCCAATAGCCACACCCTCCCGTAGCTTGAAGGCCGATATGGACTTCTTTGCCCTAGTTGTCACCGGCCGCTGCCCCGAAATGATGCCAAGGTGTTTCTCGGCGGACTCCAGGGCCTTGGGATCCTGCGTTGCCTCGCCCAGGCCGATGCTAAGCACTATCTTCTCCAACCTCGGCACCTGCATCACGTTATCGTAGCTACCCCTGTCCTTCAGTTGAGGAGCTACTTCGGTCAAATACTTCTCGTGCAAGCGAGCTTTCACAGCAAAACTCCTTAGTCTATCACTTCTCGACATGAACTGCAGACTCGTACCCGTTTGCCGTCGGTCAGAAAACGGGCGCCGACCCGCGTCGGCCTGCCACACTTCCCACACACCAGCATCACGTTAGATACATGTACGGGGGCTTCCATCTCGACTATGCCGGCCTGGCGAACCGCTCTGCGCGCTCGGGAATGGCGTTTAACCATGTTGAGTCCCTCCACTATCAACCTGTCCTCCCTGGGCAGAACACGCCGAACCTTACCCTTCTTACCGCTGTCCTTGCCGGCAATTATGATGACACTATCATCCTTTCTGATCTTCATATCACAGAACCTCTGGAGCCAAGGATATTATCTTGGCAAAGTTCTTGTCCCGGAGCTCACGGGCAACCGGGCCAAAAATGCGGCTGCCTCTGGGATTGTTTTTGTCATCCAGAACGACCGCGGCATTCTCATCAAATCTGATATAGGAGCCATCGGTGCGGCGATACGGCTTGGCTACACGTACCACCACTGCGCGCACTACCTCACCCTGCTTGACCATCCCATGCGGCATGGCCCGTTTCACCGTGGCCACAATTACATCTCCAATACGCGCGTACTTGCGTGCCCCGATGGACACATTGATACACATAATCTGCTTGGCTCCGCTATTGTCGGCTATCTTGAGCCTGGTCTGCGTCTGGATCATTTCTTCTGGTCTGGTCCGGTTTCGACCTTCTCCTTCTCAGGGACTGTCCCCGTTATACGCCAACTCTTGTCCTTGGACAGAGGCCGCGTCTCCGTAATCGTCACCCTGTCTCCAACTTTGCAGCTGTTATGCTCGTCATGAGCTTTATACTTCTTGGTAACTCTAACAGGCTTCTTATAAAGTGGATGCACTTTTCTGGTCTCGACCAGTACCACCACAGTCTTGTCCATCTTGTCACTCACCACCAGGCCTTCTCTAACCTTTCTCCTCTTCAGATAATTCATGCTATCCCCAACTCCCTTTCCTGAAGAATAGTTTTTATCCTGGCAATCCTCTTCTTGACGTTAGGAATCTCCCGATGATTCCCCAACTGCCTAGTAGCCAGGCGAAAGCGCAGGTTGAAAAGCTCCTCATGCGCCTCTTCAATTTTGGTTAACAGCTCTTCGTTACTAAGAGCGCGGATTTCGCTAGCCTTCAACTTTCTGCCTTTCCCTCCTGACAAAACTGGTTGCTATAGGAAGCTTGTACGACGCAAGATGAACTGCCTCCGAAGCCATGCCTTCCTCAACCCCCGCCAACTCGAACAGGATTCTGCCTCTCCTGACCACAGCAACCCAGTGATCGGGAGCACCTTTGCCGCTACCCATTCTCGTCTCCGCAGGCTTCTTAGTCACAGATTTGTCGGGAAAAACCCGTATCCATAGCTTGCCCCCCCGCTGCAACTTGCGAACAAGCACACGACGGGTTGCCTCGATCTGCCTCGCCGTCAACCAGGCTGACTCCTCAGCCCTAATGCCGAAGTCGCCAAAAGCAATGGTGTCCCCACTATGCGCACTGCCCTTCATCCGCCCTCTATGCACCTTGCGATACTTCACTCGTTTCGGCTGTAGCATGCTTCTCCTTCATCTCGGGCATGATATCGCCCTTGTAAACCCACACCTTAATCCCAACAAGCCCCATCAGGGTGTGTGCCTCAGCAACGCCATAGTCAATATTGGCGCGCAATTTGTGCAGTGGCATCTGACCCTGGCGCACGGTCTCGGTTCTGGCGATCTCAAGACCGCCCAGCCTGCCCTTGCACATAATCTTAACACCCCTGGCGCCGGCCTGCATCGTACGGAAGGCCGCCTGTCTCATCGCCCGTCGGAACGGAATTCTCTCCTCCAACCTTCCCGCGATGTTGCGCGCTATCAACGCAGCCTCGGTCTCCGGGTGCTCGACCTCTTTGATCGTCAATCTGATCTTGTCACCACTGGCCTTCTCCAGCTCCGACTTCAGTGCCTCGACGTTCTGTCCCTGCCGGCCGATCAAGATGCCAGGGCGTGCCGAGTAGAGAGTTACACCTACCTCGTCTCCCGAACGTTCAATATCAACGCGCGAGACCGCACCTCCAGCACAATTGTCCTCCACAACCATGCGTAGCTTGACATCGCCTAACCAGAACCGGGTGTAGTTCTTCCCTGCATACCACCTGGCCCGCCAATCCCGGTTGACAACCAGCCTGAAACCGACCGGATGAACTTTATGTCCCAAACCTATGCCTCCTCTTCGGTGACGAAAACCGTGATATTGCTGGATCGTTTCAAAATGGGGCTCGCTCGCCCTCTCGACTGAGGCCGAAATCTCTTCAGCGTGTGCCCCTGATCCGCAAAGATCTCTGAAATCCGGAGCTCAGCAGGCGACATCTGAAAGTTATTCTCAGCATTGGCCACTGCCGACTTGATCAACTTGGCCACGGCCTTGGCTGTGGGGGTAGCGGAGAAGCTCAGGACAGTCAAAGCCTCATCGATCTTCTTGCCTCTGACCATATCTACCACCAAGCGGGCCTTGTGAGCCGAGATCCCAACGTCCTTAGCTACAGCTCTTACCTTCATTGCTCCTTAGTTCCTCTTCGCCTGTACGGACCCTTTTGCTTTCGCGACGTGACCCCGGAAAGTCCTGGTAGGTGCAAACTCCGCCAACTTGTGTCCCACCATATTCTCCGTAACCAATATGGGCACATGCCTCCTGCCGTTATGTACCGCAATAGTGTGACCTATCATCTGAGGCAATACCGTAGACGATCGAGACCATGTCTTGAGCACGGTCTTCTCGCCCGAGCTATTGAGTGCTTCTACTCTCTTCAGCAACTTGTCCTGACAGAAAGGTCCTTTTCTCAGCGACCGTGACATCTCTATTTCCTCCGTCTGATGATCATCTTGTCTGACGTCTTGCGACGACGGGTCTTAGGCCCCAGGGCCGGCTTCCCCCAGGGGGTCTTGGGCGGCATTCCCCGGGGTGCCCTTCCTTCGCCGCCTCCATGTGGGTGATCTCGGGGAGTCATCGCAGAGCCCCTGACTGTCGGCCGCCAACCTGACCATCTCCTGCTGCCGGCTTTGCCCAACTTAATGTTCTCATGATCAACATTGCCAATCTGGCCAACAGTAGCCAAGCACCTGTGATGAAACTTGCGCAGTTCGCCCGAGGGAAGCTTGAGCACAACGTACCGGCCCTCTTTGCTCACAGTCTGGGCAGCATTACCTGCGCTGCGCCCGAGCTTCCCGCCTTTGCCCGGTTCAAACTCAACGTTATGTACCAGGGTCCCAGCGGGAATGGACTCAAGCGGCAAAGCGTTGCCCGGTTTTATGTCAACGTCGTCACCCGCCTCTATCATGTCGCCCAGTTTGATGCCCAGGGGGGCGAGTATGTACCGCTTTTCGCCATCGACGTAATTGATCAAGGCAATGCGCGCCGACCTATTAGGATCATACTCAATCGAGGCCACCTTGCCCGGGATGGCAGTCTTATCCCTTCTGAAATCGATGATTCGAAGCTTGCGTTTACTGCCGCCACCTCGGTGACGCACAGTTATAACGCCCCGGTTATTGCGTCCTGCCTTCTTCTTGAGTCGGACCAATAACGACTTCTCAGGAGTCGCCCTGGTTAACTCCTCGAAAGTAGCACCGGACTTAAACCTCCTGCCCGGAGATGTCGGGTTGTAAGTCTTCAATCCCACCAATCTCTCCTTACTTGTGAGTCCTTTGCCAGCGCGTCTTCTTAAGAAGCTTCTTATGTCTGTGTTTAGACATCTTCTTCTTTCTCCACTTAACTACTGAACCCATTAAACACCCTCAAAAAAAGTAATCTTCTCGCCCGCCACCAAGGTGACTATCGCCTTCTTCCAGGACGAGCTGGTCACCTGTCTTCTACCATATCGTCTCGTCTTTCCAGGCACGGTCAGCACATTGACCTTACTTACCTTCACCCTGAAAGCTTGCTCGACGGCCTTCCTGATCTGGGGTTTGGTGGCCCTCCTGGCGACCTCAAACACATACCTGTCCTCCTCCTTGAGCACCGTAGCCTTCTCAGTAATAAGAGGACGCCTTAAAATCTCGTACAGATGCAATCTATTTACCCCTTGTCTCCCCAAACATGCTCGATATTTCGCACCGCAGGCACTGTGGCTATCAGCACTTCATAAGACAGCAGATCCAGTACACTAACCAGAGTCGAAGGCAGCACCTTGACCTCGGGCAGGTTAGCTGCCGACTTGATTACATTGGGCGCAGCCTCAGCAGTAAGAATCAGAGTCGAAGAGTCGATGCCCATGGAGGACAGAATGCTCACCATCTCCCTGGTCTTCGGCTCTGCAAAGTCGAGCTCCTGCACCAGCTTGATGTTCCCCTCCCTAGCCTTAGCTGAGAGGAGGCACTTGAGCGCCAACCTCCTAGCTTTCTTGGGCATGGACTGGCGATATGTGCGCGGCTTGGGTCCGAAGGCTACCCCCCCACCCCTGAGCAGCGGTGACTTCCTATCACCTCGTCGCGCTCTCCCGGTGCCCTTCTGACGATAGAGCTTGGCCGTGCTTCCTCGAACCTCGCCTCTGGTCTTGGAAGCCGCAGTGCCCTGGCGCCTATTAGCCAGTTGCCTGGTCATCGCCTGATGCACCAGGGCCTCATTGAACGGAACATCGAAGACCGCCGAGTTGAGCTCCAGTTGCTCAACGATCTCACCCTTCAGATTATAAACTGGCACTTGCACTGGTCGTTATCCTGCTCTCTCGATTATCAACAGCCCGCCTCTGGCCCCCGGCACTGCGCCCTTGACCAGAAGCAGATTGCGCTCAGGGTCAGCTTGAACTACCTCAAGTTTCCGCACTTCTACTCTACTGTTGCCCATATGACCGGCCATTTTCTTCCCCTTAAGAACCCGCCCCGGAAATGTACCCGCCCCGATTGACCCCGGAGCCCGATGGCGATCGCTCTGGCCGTGGGTCTTAGGACCGCCGGAGAAATGGTGCCGCCGCACTACGCCGGCAAAACCCCGGCCTTTGGAAAAACCGGTCACGTTTACCAGGTCACCGCTGGCCAGAAAGCCGACATCCACTTTGTCTCCGCGCTTCAGTTCGCTGGTATCATCAGTCCTGAACTCGCGAAGATAACGAATGCCATCCAGGCCGCGCAGATGTCCCCTCACCGCAGAGCTAAGGCGGGACTGCTTCACCTTGTTCTCAACCAATCCCACCTGCACAGCATCATAACCGTCCCTCTCCCTGGTCTTGACCTGAGTCACCACGACAGGCCCGGCTTGGATGGCAGTAACAGGCACCGCTTCGCCGCTCTCTTGGAACACCTGCGTCATGCCTACTTTCTTGCCTATAATCCCTGGAAACATGTTCTTTCCTAAAGCTTGATGTCTATCTCAACCCCAGATGCCAAGTCAAGCTGACTCAAGGCATCTATGGTCTTGGAACTCGGCTGCACGATATCGATCAACCTCTTATGAGTTCTGATCTCAAACTGCTCCCTGGAGTCCTTGTCGATATTAGAGGAGCGGATGACGCAGAACTTCTCGATCTCCGTGGGTAAAGGCACCGGGCCAACGACTATTGCCCCGGCACGCTCGACTGTTTCGACTATCTGCCTTACCGCTTCATCAGCCAGTCTATGATCAAAGCTCTTAACCTTGATACGAACCTTCTGCTCGCTCATCTGCTTCTCCGTACTTTGGCCGCAGCTTCTTCAGCCAGGCTCCGAGGCAATTCCTCATAGCAGGCGAAGTGCATGGTGAAACTCGCCCTGCCCTGACTGAGCGACCTCAAGTCTCCGGCAAACCCGAACGTCTCCGCCAAAGGCAACAGACAACGAACCGCCGACAGCTCGGTGCGACTCTCAATACCTTCTATACGCGCTCTCCTGGAGTTAAGGTCACCGATAACATCTCCAAGAAACTGATTGGGGGTGGTTATCTCCATGCTCATTATCGGCTCAAGAATGATTGACTTCGCTTTGGCTATCCCGTCTCTCATAGCCATGGAGGCTGCCATCCTGAAGGCAACATCCGAAGAATCGACCTCATGATAACTGCCGTCATAGACAGTGACCTTCACATCCATTACCGGATAACCGGCTACCCCACCGCTCTGCAGAACCGACCTGACGCCAGCCTCTATTGAGGGAACGTACTCCCTGGGGATAGCCCCACCCCTGATCTGATCAAGAAACATGAATCCGCCGCCACGCTCAGCTGGCTCAATCTTAAGCCAAACATGCCCGTACTGCCCCTTGCCGCCGGACTGACGAACAAACCTCCCTTCCGATTCCACCGGAACGGTGACCGTTTCCTTGTAGGCGACCTGAGGCTTACCGGCGTTGACCCTTACTCCCTGTTCCCTGAACATGCGCTCCATCAACACCTCGAGATGGAGTTCGCCCATGCCCGAGATAAGCGTTTGACCTGTCTCGCTGTCGTGGTGGACCTTGAAGGTGGGATCTTCAATGGTCAGCTTACCAAGAGCATCGTCTAGCTTGACCTGGTCAAGCTTAGTCTTGGGCTCAATAGCCATGCTAAGCACCGGCTCAGCAAACCGTATGGTCTCAAAAAGAACAGGGCGCGAGGGTTCACAGATGGTGTCACCGGTGGAAGTCATCCTGAGCCCCAGGCTAGCTACAATGCTCCCGGTGTCAGTCTGCTCGATCTCCTCCCGGTGGTCAGCATGCATAACGTATAGTTTTCCCAGTCTCTCCTTCTTGTCGGCGGTAGGATTCAGAACCCGGGCCCCGGCCTTCACAGTCCCCGAGTACACGCGAAGGTAGACCAGCCTACCCATAAATGGGTCAGCAACCGTCTTAAACGCCAGTGCCGAAAACGGCTCGTCGTCGCTCGGTAAACAGAGGATCTCCCTACCATTCTCCGGATCAGTGGCCAGAGCAGGACGAACATCCAATGGCGAGGGAAGATAGTCCACAATGGCGTCCAGCAGCAGCTCGATGCCTCTATCTCTAAGAGCACTACCGCAAAGAACGGGCACGATCCTACTGGAAACCGTCAACCTTCTTATAGCCGCTTTGAGCTGCCCGGCAGAGACGTCCTCCCCGTTGAGGTACAGTACCATGATCTCTTCATCCATCTCTGCCAGACCCTCGACCAAGGCTTGACGGTGCTTGGCCAGCAAAGCCTCGCCCACTTGGACCGGGGACTGACTGTTGTCGCCAGGAAAAGCAATGACTCTGTTCTCCACCAGGTCCACAACGCCCCGGAATAGCTTCTCGCTGCCTATAGGGACCTGTACGGGTAATGCCTTCGCCTGTAACCTCTCGTTGATCATCTCCACCGTGCGCTGAAAATCAGCGCCAAGCCTGTCCATCTTGTTGATGAAGCAGATCCTGGCCACGCCGTACTTATCGGCCTGACGCCACACGGCCTCTGACTGAGCTTCCACGCCGGCGACGCCATCAAAGATCACGACCCCACCATCCAAAACACGCAGGCTGCGCTCCACCTCAGCGGTGAAGTCCACGTGGCCGGGGGTATCGATGATGTTAACGCAGCAATCTCGCCAGCGACATGTGGTGGCAGCTGAGCTGATGGTGATACCTCGCTCCCTCTCCTGCTCCATCCAATCCATGACTGCGGTCCCCGCATCCACACTTCCGACCTTATAAGTCCGCCCTCCGTGGTGGAGGATCATCTCGGTGGCCGTGGTCTTGCCGGCATCAATGTGCGCGATGATCCCTATGTTCCGAACTCTCTCCAAAGGGAACGCACGCGACATGACCTTATCCTTCGCCTCAAGCACTGCTTTTAACACGACTCATCACCAACGATAGTGAGCAAAGGCCTTATTAGCCTCTGCCATTCTGTGAAGATCCTCTCGCTTCTTGATCGCAACCCCACGACCATTGACAGCATCAACCAACTCGCTTGCCAGCCTCTCTTCCATGGCCTTGCCACTCCGAGAACGGGCCGAAGCGATTAGCCACCGCATGGCGAGGGTGCGCCCACGCTCCTCCGTCACCTCCATAGGAACCTGGTACGTTGCTCCGCCCACACGGCGTGACTTGACCATGACCAGCGGCGCTGCATTCTTGATGGCTCGCTCTAATGCCTCTTCGGGACTGCTATTCACCTGCTCGCCGGCAACCTCAAGGGCGTTATAGACGATGTGCTCCGCCGTGGCCTTCTGCCCACGCACCATAAGCCTGTTGATGAACTTGGCCACCATGACGCTATTGTACTTGGCATCAGGTGGTGGTATCCTCTTGACTACTTTTCTAGCATCTCTTGGCATTGAACATTCCTACTATTTCTTCGGTGCCTTGGCACCATACCTGCTGCGCCCTTGCTTGCGATTAGCCACTCCCTCAGTATCCAGGGTACCCCGTATAATATGGTAGCGGATTCCGGGAACATCCTTGACCCGGCCGCCACGAATCAACACTACCGAGTGTTCCTGCAGATTGTGACCCTCGCCAGGGATATAGGCAGTAACTTCCATGCCATTGGTCAGCCTGACTCGAGCGACCTTCCTCAAAGCGGAGTTAGGTTTCTTGGGCGTAACCACCTTAACCTGTACACATACGCCTCTCTTCTGAGGCGCTCCCGATGTCCATGTGACTCGCGCTTTCATCGTATTTCGGGTGTAATGCAGCGCTGGGACATCGCTCTTCTTTCCCAGCTTCTGCCGCCCTTTACGAACAAGCTGATTTACTGTTGGCATTAACTTACTCCCTCATTTTGGGCAATCAAAAAGCCGCCTGGTCTTTCGCCGGTCTACTCCAGGAAACTCTGCTCAGCTTTGGCCAGCCGGCTTCCGCCGCTACCTAACCTTTTACCTTCTCGTAGACGTCAATTCAGTAATTTAACACAGCGCAATTGGCATGTCAACTGGCTGTGGTGGCTGTGTCAAGACTCTTTAGAAATGTCCTCCAGTTTAACTCATTAGAAATGTCCTCTGGTGACCTCACGCCGTTAATGCCTGCTTGGCGGCCCGTACAGAAGGTGGGCCAGGAATCGCCCGCTCACAGCAGGCGCCTTCGCACGGACACTTCACTGACACAACATCAGGACATCGGTTTCCGCCGCTCTGCGGTGCATCTCAGGCTCCTTCCTACGGCGTCCGGTGTTTACCGAATAGACTACACATTGCGAGCGTTGCGAGGCCACGCCACGCAACGCCACCCTGGGCGCACTCTTGCTACGTATCGGCGGTAGCCGTGACAAGCGAACGCGGAAGAGAGCGCCAGTGCAACGCCCCAGGCGCCTACGACTGAAACACCACCGCAGACATCCCTATCTGAGATAACCTGTGATAGCCATCAGGCCGACGATGATGAAGTAGATACCGATCAGGTAGTTCAGTATCTTGGGGAAAACCATGACGATGACGCCAAAGACAAGACTTAGAATACCCATCCACAGACCCAAGGTCGGACACATCATCCCTTGCATAAGATTCTCACCTCCTTCACGTAATTGTAGATGTCGCCACTTCTTGCCCGGACTCGTGAGGATCCCCTGGATCATAGCGCAGAAACCGAATATGGGGGCCTGCCTTCCAGAATGCCCCTGCAGCTCAAGTTACACGGCCCTCACCGCAGTTGTCAAGATCTGCGATGCAGCCGCCTCTGTGAGGCAGAAGGAGGCAAAGGTGCGAGTCCGGGTAGACTATGAGCCACTTGAGGGGTATAATCGTAAGCTAGTCAATCGTGCCGGTCTCTCGCGAAAGCAATCCTCAGTCCGTCTAACCGAAATGTGTGAAGATGCCTTTGGACTAACCACATGCCCAGGGTTAAGACTCACCGGGCCTCAGTCATCTCTCTCCATGCTGTTTATGGCCGCGGATCGGGCGCGACAGAGGAGGCGTCGTTTGGTGCTTTCCCGCCTGGTCGCAGCCTTAGAGCAGCAGCTGACGGCGCCAACACATGAGAGATATGAGAGATAGCGACACAGAGACCGTCCCAAGTGCGGGGGAAGGGACGGGTCGAGTACGGCTCGGCAAGCAGACTTTCAGATCCTTCAAGAACCCGGTGTACCGCCTGTTCTTTTTCGCCATGGTTGGCCTGATGGCCCCTATGAACATGCAGATAGTGGGCCGTTCCCTGTTGATCTATCGCATAACCGGCTCAGCGGCTATTCTGGGGGCGGTGACGCTGGCTTTCGCCACGCCCATGCTGTGCATGTCGCTCTTCGGCGGGATCATTGCAGATCGCCTGCCCAAGAAGCATGTCATCGTGGCGGGCATGGCAGGCGCAGCCCTGGTTTCCCTGACCATCGCTCTCGCGCTGACCTTTGACTACCTGAGTCCTGAACGCCCTGGCTCCGTGTGGATTCTGGCAGTGGCAGGCGCAGTACAGGGGACAGTCATGGCCCTGATGATGCCGTCGCGAATGGCCATACTCCCTGAAATCGTCGGCAAAGACCAGTTGATGAACGCAGTATCCCTGAGCGCCCTGGAGATGAACGCCCTTCGTCTGGCGGCTCCGGCACTAGCCGGTTTCCTGATCGAGGGCTTTGGCTTCGACGTTCTCTACTACACCATGGCCGGCTTCTACCTCATGGGCTTGATCCTGGCCTCCCGACTGCCTCGCACAGCCACGGTTGCTGCGCAAGGTCGCAGTGCACTGGCTCAGATAAAGGAAGGCCTCACCTATATCAGACATAACACCACTGTTCTCCTCCTCCTTATCTTCACCATCTTCGCTGTGTTTCTCACCATGCCTTACTATGTCCTAATGCCGGTGTTCACCGAGGATATCCTCGGAGTGGGCGCGGGGGGCTTAGGTATACTGTTCAGCGTCTCAGGCGCCGGCGCTGTCATCGGCTCACTCATTCTGGCCTCCCTGCCCAACCAGAGACGCGGCCTATTGTTTCTGATCGGCAGCCTGGTTCTGAGCCTGGCCTTGATAGGCTTCTCATTCTCGAGTTCCTGGCATCTCTCCCTAGCCCTTACGGTCGTCGTAGGCATGGGACACACCACGCGAATGGCGCTCAGCAACACGCTGCTGCAGTACTACACGGAGGCGGAGTACCGGGGCCGCGTTATGAGCGTCTACACGATGGAGCTAGGCCTCATGGGATTCGGGGCCCTTGCCGCGGGATTGCTGAGCGAAGTCGTCGGAATACAATGGGCCATCGGAGGATTCGCCGCCGCTCTTGTGGTGGTAACCCTGCTGGCGACCGCCTTCCTGCCTCGGATCCGAACCCTTGCTTAGCCGAGACGGCCTCAATCTGTGAAGATCAAGGGGCAGAGCCGGAAACCCAACGGCTCAGAACTGGGCGAGATGCCTGCAAACCTGTGGCTGCTACCGCACGTGCCTGCCTGGTCGCGGCTTGGCCCCAAAGATCCTGCTGCTGGACAGGCTTTCCAGAGCTGCAGTAACCACAGCAGTGTATTCGCTTACCTCGTCACGGTTGCACTGAACGACCCTGCTGGCCACCTCATCACAATAATCGCAGTGGTGGCATCCTGCCGGGCAGTTCTGCTTCTCAAAGAAGTCCAGAAAACCGGCCAGAGCCTGGTTATCAATGTAGAGTCCGGGCGGAGCGATGACGCTATTTCGTGCACTGGGCACCGCAGCACTGATGAACCCGGTCTTGGGCACAACCACGTTCAGTATATCGTAGAGGTTCCCTTCATAGTGACGCGATGCATAAGCTTGGGCGCCCTTGAGAATCCGTTCGGTCGACATGGCCCTGCTGCTGGTCTTGAACATGTCGATGCCTATCGTCTCATAAGTCCGAACGTCCTCGGGCCTCACCCAGCGACACTTGATAGCCTGGGCAGGGGCGGAGAGCCTGTCCAGAGTACAGCGCAGTACGCAGTAATCGGCGTAGCGACCCTCGAGCCCGTTGCAGCTTTGACTGGCATGCCCCAGACTATCATGGTGGTAGTATTCATAGGGGCACTGATACAGGCAGAGGTTATTCACCAGTACAGTGAGTTCGCAACTCACTGCGCCTCTAATGGCCCTAAGCAAGGCAAGGTCGCGGTTCACGTTGACGTCCAGTGTAATCGAGTCGACGCCCAGCCCCTCATACAGCTTGGCCCTGGAAACGCTGTTGACATGAGCAATGGTTGACAGCCTTACCTTGAGACGCGGGAACTGCTTCTTGATTAGCTCCACTAGATAGGGTATCGTAACCGTGACGCTGTCCACCCCGGCGCTGTCAATCCATTCGAGATGCTCCAGCAACTCGTGATGAGTGTTCTCCTCCCACTCCATATTCCCCATGCTGGGAGAATTCAGAACATAGTCGAAGGCCAAACCTGCTGCCCGTGCCTGTTGAATATACTCCTCCGCCTGTTCCTCCAGCATGTGAACGCCATCAGGCCCGGACCCGCCGCTGCCTATCATCGAGTTGGGTAGAACGCCGTACATTTCTACGTCGGCGCTCAGCCTGCTCAAGGGCATTATCAAGTCTGGATCCCAGTTGGTTGGTACTAACAGGCGCATGCTACCTCATCGCTCAGAATCATGGGACTGCGGAGTAGAGCAGATCCTGCTCGCTTCATGGCCCTGCTCGCAGACGGCGGGGGCATAGAGTGTCCGGCCTTACTATGCTTCACAATGTGACGCGCCTGAGCGCCATGCTGCAGTTCTCGCCGCCCAGACCAAAGCTGTTCTTTAGACATACGTTCACTTCGGCAGGGCGCGCTACATTCGGGACATAATCCAGATCGCACTCTGGATCCGGAGTCTCGTAGTTTATGGTCGGGTGTATAATCCCCTTCTCCATCACCAGTATTGCGGCAATGGTCTCGATCACTCCAGCGGCGGTGATGACATGCCCGATCATGGATTTGGTAGAGCTTATGGGGATCTTGTAAGCTCGCTCGCCAAGCACCATCTTGAGGGCCTTAGTTTCACAGGCGTCATTCAGCTTCGTGCTAGTCCCGTGCGCATTGATATAGTCAACCTCCTCGATCGCCACCCCGCCACTCTGCAAAGCACTACGCATTGCATATGCCTCCGCCTCAGGAGCGGGAGCGGTTACATCGAAGGCATCGAAAGACCAGCCTACACCTGCAACTTCCGCCAGAATAGCTGCCCCCCTCCTCACGGCGTGCTCGTAGCTCTCCAAGACGACCAGTCCCGCACCCTCACCGTAGACAAAACCACTGCGATTGAGGTCAAATGGACGGCAGGCCTTGGCGGGGTCGGATTCGCGTGACAGAGCGCCCAGAACATCCATTCCGGCGATGCTCACCGGCTCCAAACTGCCGTCCGAGCCCCCGGCTATCATCACATCAGCATGCCCCAGGCGAATGAAATTGGTGGCTGTGCCGATGGAATCCACGCCGCTGGCACACAGGCTATTCACGGAGTTGTTTGGCCCTTTGGCGCCCAGCATCATGCCTACCTGCATCGATGCTGCGCTGGCGCCCGACTTGGTAATGAACAGCGGGTCGGCCCTTCTTGGACCAGACCTCTGAAATTGCTCCCATCCTCTGATTATGTAGCCTTGCTCAGTCATTGTAGAGATGATGACACCCACTCGCTCAGCCTGTTCCCGAGTCATATCCAGACCAGCTGATCCCACCGCTTCCTTCGCTGCAGCAATGGCAAATTGGATGGTCCTTGATGTGCGATCAACCACTTTCGGGTCCATATACAGAGCGGGATCAAAACCACGCACCTCCGCATCCACCTTAACCCGAAAGTTACTGGTATCGAAGCGAGTAATGGGGGCAATGGCAGACTTCCCGGCTACAAGTCCATCCCAGAACTGGTTCACACTGAGACCCAGGGGGTTGATTGTACCCATGCCGGTGATCACAACCCGGGGCACGTCCATCGTCCGCCAGAAACTCATCACGCCTTTCCCAGCTGTTGCCATTTCTCTCAGTCCTTCCTCTCTTGTGCAAACAGGGGGTTGAATACTGAGAAGCCCCCGTCAACAATTACCGTCTGCCCTCTTATCATGAAGGCTTCCTCACTACACAGGAAGGCCACTACATTGGCGACATCTTTAGCGGTAACCATTCTTCCTGCTGGCGTTACGGTGAGGTTGTCCTTACCGAGCTGCTCGTCAAAGTAGAACTTTAGGGCCTCCGTCTCCACGAAAGACGCGCCCACCGCATTAACACAGATACCTCGAGGCGCTAGCTCTATCGCTAGATAACGGGTCAAAGCTTCCAGAGCAGCCTTGGAGACTCCAACCACGGCATAAGTGGGCCAGACCATAAACGAGCCCAAGCTGGAGAGACTGACTATCTTGCCATCTCGACCCTCCATCAGCCTGGCCGCCCTTTGAGAGCAGAGCAGCAATGCCCTGGCGTTGATATCCATGGTCCATTCCCAGGCCTTGACATCGACCTCCATTATTGGGCGACCGACACCTGAAGCGGCATTGCTGATCAGGATATCCAGATGGCCGAACCTGTCGCCGATCGTCTCAAACATCTCATCTATTTTCGCTGGATCCCCCACGTTGGCCCGAACGATTTCGGCCTTCACTCCTAGAGCCTCTATCTCCTTGGCCGTCTGCTCCGCGGCGTCGCGGCGGCGAAAGAAGTTGATCACAATGTCGGCACCCTGAGAGGCGAGCTTCAGGGCAATGGCCCGGCCGATGCCTCGCCCGCCTCCGGTGACCAGAGCAAGTTTGCCTTCAAGCGACACGGCTAGACCTTCTCCTTTTGGGCTACCTGATTCTCCACGAAGGAGACAAAGTCCCCGAAGTTCTGGAACTTCTGGGCTTCCTCGTCAGGAATTTCAATGCCGAAGGCCTCTTCAACTGCCACCAGCGCCTGCACCACATCCAGGGAATCCGCCTTGATGTCCTTGAATGTGCTCTCCCGCGTGATAATGCTGCCGTCCACATGAGTAATCCTGGCCATGATCTCCCTTATCTGCTCTTCGATGGTCATAACTTCCCTCCTTGCTTTAGTAGTGCTAGTTCCGACTTCAGACTTTCAATGACCCCGGCTCTCACCGCCTGCCTGGCGCTCTCTATGGCGTTTGCTATCTGTGGAGCTCGACTCGCTCCGTGCGCTATCCTGACAACGCCATCAACACCCCACAGAATCCCGCCGCCCTGTGTCTCAGTTTCATTCGATATCTTGGTGGCCTGAAATAGCCTGTTGAATGCCAGCCGCATCAATGCACGTAAGGGCGGATTCTTCTTCAGCTTAAGTTCTGTCCAGTCCCGCGCATGCCCCCCTATACTCTCGTAGAACTTCAGCACAATATTGCCAACAAAGCCGTCACAGACTATGACGTTCGCCTTTCCACCCAGAACCTCATTGCCCTCTATGTTGCCGATGAAGTTCAGCCCGCTCCTCTCGAGGATACGGTACGCTTCGCGCACCGCCAGACTTCCCTTGCTCTCCTCGGCACCCGTGCTCAGCAGGGCTATCTTGGGGTCTGCTATATTAAGGAACTTCTTAGCGTACACCGACCCGGCGACGGCAAATGCCAGAAACTGATGCGGCTTGCAGTCTACGTTCGCTCCAAGGTCCACCATCACAGTATTGGGCGCAAAGCTACCCAGAGAACCAACGATTGCCGGACGATACACACCGTCCAACGTACCCATGAACTGTATGGCGCTTACTGCGGCTGCGGCACTGGAGCCGGCGCTAACTAACGCATCTGCTTGGCCCGCCTTCACCATCTTTGCCGCAACAGCCACCGAGCAATCGGGTTTGTTACGTATAACGACGACCGGCGACTCGTTCTCCTTGATGAAGCCGTCGGCCCCCACCAGGTGAATCAGCGAACCGTTCCTTGACCCGTGCTTGGACAGTTCCTTCTCAAGAAGCTCCATCGAGCCAACCAGGAAGATCTCCACATCCTTCTTCTGAGCAGCCAGCACGGCTCCCCTGACAACCTCCTCAGGCGCGTAGTCACCACCCATAGCATCGACCGCCACCCTTACTCTATTATTCTGAGTCATATCATCATTTGCTGGAGCCGGGAAGCTTGACTGCCGCCTCGCCCGCAACGATCACCTCGCCTTCTTGATTGCGGCATTCGATACTGCAGCTGGCGTATGATACACCATCTCTTTGCTCGAGGCAATCGACCTTTCCACCGACGGTCAGGGTATCTCCAGGGCGCGCCGACTCCTTGAACTTCGCTCGAAGCTTACCACCAGCCAGCCAGCTTTCGCCGAAGGCGGCAGTCATCAGCTCGGACACATAAGCCAGGCTCAACATACCATGAGCAATAGTTCCCTTGAAGGGAGTTGCGGCAGCAAAGGCCTCGTCGATGTGAATGGGGTTGAAGTCGCCAGATGCCTCAGCATAGAGGTTGATGGTCTCCTGGCTGACATGCTTCACGAGTGGGCCAAGGGTCTCACCTTCTCGAACCTCTATAGCCATATCTGCCTCATGAGAGCATGGCAACGGTCGCCTTGCCGGCTTGCACCCTTCTCCTACCCTGATCAAGAACCTCCAGTTCAACAACCATCATGGTCATCTTCCCGCGAGCGATCTTCTGCGCCACCACCATGTGACACTCGACAGTCGCGCCTACAGGCACCTGAGCAAGAAACTCCACATCCTGCGAAGCATGTATAGCAGCAATGCCCGGCGGCAACGGAATGGACTGTGCCATAGCAGCGATGGCCAGGGCTGTCATGGCCAGGGGCGGAACGAATCCGTCACCGGCGCAGTCCACAGCCTTACGGTATTTGGAGACGAGAGACTCGCTCAACTCATACGTGGCAGGGGGAAATCTGTAGCCGGGAATCAGTTCCTCATAGCTTATGGCGTGTTCAGGCATCTAACCGCTTATCGATACATCGGTATACTATGTACGTTGAATTATACACTACCCTTCAATCTTGTCAACATCTCGCCTAGTCATAGCTGCCGCCCCTCGCGGCCCTCCTCGGGCAGAACAGGTGCACCCTCAGCCCTCCCTGACACAGCATCCCACGCGTCAGTGTCTGCAGATACGGCGCGAGGCTCAAGCCCGATGAAGCACGACGTCGGATGCTCGCACCACAACAGCACCGGATGACCGAAGAGCGGCATAACAACCGGGATCGGACTGCAAAACCAGAGCGGAACCGAAGGGCCTCGAGGTCGTTTGCCCGGATGGACAGGCGACGCCTTGGCACAGCACATCAACCCCCATTGGCGTCTTACCCGGTCCAGTTGAAGTGGGCCCGGCAGGATTCGAACCTGCGACCAACCGGTTATGAGCCGGCCGCTCTGCCGCTGAGCTACGAGCCCGCGCACCCAGCCATGATGAGTTTCACCAAATGATACCATATCCATCTCCAAATGCCACGCTGGTCCGCCGCTACAGACAGCGCTACCTCCCACGCGGGCCGCAGCGAATATCACACGAGGTCAGCGATGATCGTGGTCTCAACAAGACAGCGTTGACAATGCTCTCTGGTCTCCGTATCATGTACCGAGCTAGCGTATTGCGGACAAGTTCAGAGAGTTGGACATACGACCTCTACCGCACAAGGAGGCTAGAATGAACAAGAAGAGACTGGGGATCATCATCGCACTCTGCATCATAGCCGTTATCGCGGTGGTAGTCGTAAGCACGCAGAAAGAGCCACCGCCCGCAGATGGTGCGATCTCATTTCCCGACCCGAATCTGGAGGCAGCGATACGACAGGCCCTGGACAAGCCGGAGGGGGACATCCAAGCATCCGATCTTGCGGGCCTGACCAGCCTGTCGGCTTCTGACAGGGAAATCGAGGACCTGGCCGGGCTTGAGCATTGTCCCAACCTTACCATGCTCGCTCTCCGCAGTAACCTCATAACCGATATCTCGCCGCTTGCCAATCTCACCGAGCTGACCCACCTAAGTCTGGGCGGCAATCCGATCTCCGATCTCTCTCCTCTCGCCAGCCTCAACAGCTTAACGCACCTTGAACTTGCAGGAAATCAGATGGATGATGTCTCGCTTATTGCTGACCTCACCAGTCTGATGTGGCTTGAGCTCGGCAACAACCTGATAGGCGACATCGCACCGCTGGCGAACTTGACGGGTCTGACATGGCTCTACCTCAGAAACAACCTGATAGACGATATCTCGCCACTTGCCAACCTCACCGGTCTGGTTGAACTCGAGCTCGGCGAGAACGGGATAAGCGATATTGCGCCGCTGGCGAACCTCACTGGCCTGACCTGGCTGGAACTTGACAATAACCAGATAAGGGGCCTCTTGCCCCTTGCCGGTCTCACCAACCTCAACCGGGTCTACCTGCAGAGTAACCTGATAGGCGACATCGCACCGCTGGTGAACAACCCTGGTCTGAGGCAGGGAACCCTGGTCAACGTGACGGACAATCCGCTAAGCAACGAGTCCCTCAGTACTCTTATCCCTGAGCTCGAGGCTAGGGGTGTGTATGTGGATCATTGAAATCGACCTCTTGCGGTGGGAGATGTCATTACAGGGGTGAAGGCGGCGTTCTCGGTCTGCTGCAAGTTTTCGATGTGAAGCGGGTTCATCCAGGGTCGGAGACTCTCATCGACGGCAGTGGTGCCGGCGCGTGTAGAGTGTTAGTAAGCGGGAGACGGGACTCGAACCCGCGACACCCTGCTTGGAAGGCAGGAACTCTACCACTGAGTTACTCCCGCTTGACCGCAACCTCACAGCCGAGCATCTGTGACGGTTCACCGCTCGGCCGTTAACAGAGTTTATCACCGTCAGACCCTCGGTCACAAGTTGGCTCCCGGCATCAAGTGGTCGCAGACTCGGGTCTCGCGCCCCAACCTACACACGATGCCTCAGCGTCGCTGCGCCTCTGATGCGCCGGCAACACTACCCCTCAGGTTGCCCTGCTTCAGCGCTGCCCATCGGGCCTCTGCCCTCAAACTCGCCTTCTCTCATGGATAGAAACACGGTGGCCAGCAGTCCGGGTACGTGTGGAAATGCCAGGGCCGAACAGATGGCGCCTGCTAGAGCCAGCCTGAACCGCCTTCCCTTGAACGCGAAATACGCGCCTATGAAGGACATTATCATAATGGCCCAAGCCAGCACAGTCAACAACCCTACGACAGCAAGCAAGGGAAGCCCGAAGACGAACATCAGCACAACGGCCATATTCGCCCACAGCGGAGCCCCCAATCCACCAACTATCATGAGGATACCTGCTGCGATTCTCACATCGCCCTGCTATCGTGTCGCCATCCGGTACAATTGCACCGGAACAACCACGCGGGAACGTCAGGAGGAGGTCTCCGAGGAATGCTGACTGAAGCTGCACGCTTGCTGCCACATGCTATGCTTCAATGACGTGGGCCCACGTTGCTCTTCACCCAGCTGACTATCTTATCAAGGGAGGTGCCCGGCAGGAACACCTCACTGATCCCCAGCTTCTTCAGCCTAGCCACGTCGTCTTCAGGGATGATTCCACCACCAATAACCACCATGTCATCTGCCTTCTTTGACTTCAGCAACTCAATCACTCGCCCGAACAGGTATAGATGGGCCCCCGATAGACAGCTCAACCCGATGAGGTCTACGTCCTCCTGCAGTGCTGCGGCTACGATTTGCTCGGGGGTCTGATGCAGGCCGGTGTAAACCACCTCAAACCCGGCGTCGCGGAAGGCCCTGGCTATGACCCTGACCCCGCGGTCATGTCCATCCAGACCAGGCTTAGCCACCAGGATCCGCATCTTCTTTTCCGAGTTCATGTTCTGATCCTCACCTTAGCCTTCCATCCCTTCCCACGCGCCACATGTCTGCCCCGATCTTCTCGCCTGTAGCAGAAGGGCCAAGTACGCCAGCATCCACTAAAAGAACCCTGGGTCGCGATACTCTCCAAACACATCTCTCCAGACGTCGCAGATCTCTTGCTCGGTAGCGTATTCCTTCACTGCCTCAATCACGTATGGCATAAGATTCCTGTCCGTCCCGGAAGCAACCCGCAGGTCGGTCAGCGCCTGACTGACTCTCCGGTTGTCCCTGGTGCTCCTTACTTCCTGCAACCTGGCTATCTGTCTGTCCTCCACCTCATCATCTATTCTCAGAATCTCGGGATGAGTCTCTTCCTCCACGGCATACTTATTGACCCCCACCACGATCTTCTCACCTTCATCTATCTGCTGCTGATAGTGATAGGCGGCGTCCGCAATCTCCATCTGGGGAAATCCCTTGTCAATGGCGGCCAGCATGCCTCCCATCTCATCTATCTTGTTGATATACTCCCAGGCCTTTTCCTCCATCTGATTCGTCAAGCACTCCACAAAGTAGGAGCCCGCCAGCGGGTCTATGGTATTGGCTACACCTATCTCATCGGCCAGAATCTGCTGGGTACGCAAAGCGATAGTGACTGCTGATTCGGAGGGCAGGGCCAATGTCTCGTCCAGCGAGTTGGTATGCAAGGACTGCGTTCCTCCCAGCACGGCGGCCAGAGCTTGAGTGGTAGTTCGAACGATGTTGTTATATGGTTGCTGGGCGGTCAGAGAGCATCCCGCGGTCTGGGTATGGAACCTCATCCACCAGGAGCGAGGATTCCTTGCCTTAAACCTGTTTCTCATAATGTTGGCCCACATCCTTCGAGCTGCCCGAAACTTGGCGATCTCCTCAAAGAAGTCAAGATGGGAGTTGAAGAAGAAGGAGAGGCGCGGAGCGAACTCGTCAACGCCCAGTTTCTTCCTTTCTTTGACATCCTGGACGTAAGCAATGCCATCGGCCAGCGTGAAGGCCAGTTCCTGGACAGCGGTCGAGCCAGCCTCCCGGATGTGATAGCCGCTGATGCTTATTGGATTCCACAGAGGAACCCGTTGTGTAGCGAACTCAATCGTGTCGCTGATCAGCCTTATGGAGGGTTCGGGCGGTAACATGAATGTCTTCTGGGCGATGAACTCCTTGAGCATGTCGTTCTGAATCGTTCCTCCGATCCTGTCCCAGGCTATGCCTGCCTTATCGGCCACAACCAAGTACATGGCCCAGAGTACGGAGGCGGGTGGATTGATGGTCATGGAAGTGGTCACGCTGTCCAGAGGGATGCCGCCGGTGAGAATCTCTAAATCCCTCAGCGTATCGATCGCCACACCACACTTGCCACACTCACCTCTGGCTCGAGGCGAATCGGTATCATATCCCATCAGGGTGGGAAAGTCGAAGGCAGTGCTCAGGCCCGTCTCGCCTTCCTTGAGGAGATGGTGCCACCTCCTATTGGTGTCCTCGGCACCACCCATTCCCGAGAACATACGGAAGGTCCATTCCCTGCCTCGGTACATCGTGGGCTGGCATCCTCGGGTGAAGGGGAAGATGCCCGGATAGCCGATGTCCCGGGCGAAGTCCAGGTCCTTAACGTCCTCCGGCGTATAGATCGCCTTTATCTCGAGGTCAGAGACTGTAGCAAACCTTGACTTCCTCTCAGTCCTTTGTTTCCTGGCCTGCTCTGCTTCGTTCTCCCACTTCTTCCGCCCCTCCCGTGCCTCTTGAAGGGTCTTGTCTGTAAACATGAATAATGCCTCTACTTTACTCCCAATACCTGACGGGCAATCGTCCACCTCTGCATTTCCGAGGTCCCTTCATAGATCTCTGTTATCCTCTGGTCCCGGTAGTAGCGTTCCACGGCAAAGTCCCTGGTATAGCCGTAGCCGCCGAATATCTGAATGGCCTTGTGGCAGACCCTGTGGGCTGCCTCAGAAGCGAAGACCTTGGCCATGGCCGCCTCCTTGGGAGGAGCATGCTTGTCCTTCATAGTCAACCAGGCAGCCCTGTAAGTTAACAATCTCGCGGCGTCTATGTCGGTGGCCATGTCGGCGATCATCCACTGGATGGCCTGCAAACGAGCCAGTTCAGCACCGAACTGCCTCCTTTCCTTGGCATAGGCTACAGCAGCATCATAGGCGGCCCGGGCAATTCCCACCGCCTGTGCAGCTATGCTTACCCTGCTGGCATCTATGCCCTCCAGGGCAATCCTGAAGCCTTTTCCTTCCTCGCCCAGCATATTGGCCACGGGCACCCTGCAATCATCGAAGATAAGCTCAGCCACGGAGGCAGGATGCAGTCCCATCTTTCTCTCCACCTTGCCCACAGAGAACCCCTTGGTACCCTTGTCTACTACAAAGGCGCTGATGCCGCGATAGCCCAGTGATCTGTCTCTGGTGGCAAAGGTAGTTACGAAATCCGCTTCAGCAGCATTGCTTATGAATATCTTCTGCCCGTTGAGAACATAAGAGTCGCCGTCACGAACATACTTGGTCTCTAGCCCGGCGACATCGCTGCCGGCCATGGCCTCGGTTAAGGCGAACGCCACTATTGTGCCGTCGATCACCCGCGGAATGTAGCGCTGCTTCTGCTCCTCGCTGCCATGCATAACCACAGGGTACATGGCCAGTCCAAGACTGACCAGATAGGCCACGCCTATGCCGGCACAGGCCCGCGAGATCTCCTCATTCGCTATGGTGAAGGTTATCTCATCGCCGCTCCCACCATACTGCTCTGGGAAGTGAACGCCGCACAGACCGGCCGCAGCCATCTTCTTAATGACATCGTAGGGGAAGACCTCTTTCTCATCCCATTCAGCGGCGTAGGGTTCGATCTCCCTGGCGCAGAACTCCCGCACCATGGCCTGGAACATCTTATGCTCTTCGCCAAACTCAAAGTCCATTTCTCGCTCCTTCCTTCATTACTCCGGAATCATCAGTCTGCCGATTACCCATCGACCACCACATGGGATCTCGGTCGCCTGTGATCCCGCTTCTTCTGAGGGCTACGGTCACTGCCCGCTGCCCTGATCTGACGTCAGGCCTGATTTTACTACCCGCCACCAGCCAAGGTCAATTGTCGATTGATGAATGCCGCAACAGCCGTCAGGGCTTGCGCAGAGCAGGATGATCGACAAGGTATGCGGTGCTCCAGGTCAACCACCAGAGCCGCATGCAGGGATCCTTTCACACGCCAAGCGACCGGCGGGGTACGATCCACATGGCGACGCCTACCCTATAACAATGTAGCCGATCACCGGATCCCTGCCCTCTATCAGGTCATCGCGCGTGATGTTGATCGGCACGTGTGGAGAAAGCGAGTCTTGCGGGTCATTCGAGGGATCTGGACGAGTGAAGTACTTGTACGAGACTCCCAGGACGAAGTTGGTGCTAGGCAGTTGGAAGGAAATCATGTCGCCGAAGGACGACGGCGCGTTGCCGGTGGGTTCGCCGATTATCGTACCCAGGTCATTATCGTAGAAAGCGACCGCTATCCAGTTGCCTGCGCTGAACGTTCGGTTCCCTATCAAGACAAAGACGTTCCCTCGATAAGGGGTCTTCACCGATTCGATACGCCTGGCTGACGGCGGGAATACCGAGGTGCCCCGGGTCCTTCTCATGCCCATCCTCTCAGCAGCCTGCTGTGAGTATCTTATCGTGGTGCCATACGTAACATAGCTGGTGATAGGCAAGTGTCGCAAGAATGATTCCACAACACGAGATTGCCCGCCAATGTTCTGCCTAAGGTCGATCGCCACATTGTCAATTCCGGCCTCTTGCACAGCTGCAAAGAAATGCTCAACATCGCGCCTGAAAAGTTCATCGTCCACGCAAACAACCAGGTTGAATACCCCCAGGTTACTCTCCCGGTCTACATACCAGTTGTGTCTCCCTGCCAGCATCGCAGCAGACCGCTCCTTCAGGCCGGGTAGCTTCACCTCGAAGTGTGCACCGATCTCCAGGATCTTGTCATCTCTCTCCACCGTGAACAGTACCGAGTCGGTCTGGATCAGGCCCAGGTGCTCGAGAACCGGCGTCCTTCGCAGATGCCTCGTCGACTCATCCTTAACTCTGTAGATGTTCTCCGAAGAAACAATCCCCTCAATGCGTTCGAGCAACTCTTGCGGACTCTGATCACCAATCCCGAGGACCAGGTCTCCCTTCTGAAACTCCCCGTAGTCCTCGGCTATGGCGAGTCCTTCTTCCAACCACTCAAAGGTCACAGCCAGACCCTGATCAGTCTCGTCGAACAGCAAGATTGTGTGGGCGTCTCCGACGAGCGTAACCAGGCTGCTAAGGACAATGTAGTATTCTGCCGCCGATAGGGGTTCGGCAAGCAGCGCCTGTAGCGTGTCTCTCCGGCTTTCCCACTCGCTCCGCCCTATCTTGCTGTATGGGTCGGGATGCACCTCCTCAATCGTGCTGACCAGATAACCAAAGTCCTCCAGCATCTCGGCAGGCTGAAGGACGTCGGAACTGCTCAGAACCTGCTCTGTCAGTTCGAATTCGG
>Ga0209498_1000196_pt1 | contig 36387 bp, 30 predicted proteins | sample WalLakDeSediment_FD_184131 | JGI IMG/M metagenome (GOLD analysis project Ga0209498, IMG submission 184131) | Lake sediment microbial communities from Walker lake, Nevada to study Microbial Dark Matter (Phase II) - Walker Lake 11/02/13 Deep... | ecosystem: Environmental > Aquatic > Freshwater >... | reverse complement strand
TACGACCTGGTGGCGCGTTCTGCCGACCGGGAGGCGGTGTTCGACCTCCTCGAGCGGCATGGCCTGGCCACGCCCGTGGTGCGGTGACGACGACCTTGGGGCCGGCCCCCGGCCCGGGCCCGCTCCCCCGCACGGTCCGCCTGCACGACCTGCTGCGGCGCGCGCTCGGCCTGGCGGCGCCGGCGTTCCCGGACGCCGAGGTGACCGGCGTCGCCCAGCACGTCGCCAAGGTGGCGCCCGGGCACGTCTTCGTGGCGCGCGTCGGCGGCCTGCGCGACGGGCACGACTTCGTTACGGAGGCGATCGAGCGCGGCGCCGCCTGCATCGTCGGCACGCGGGACGGGATGGCGGGCCTGCCGGTCCCCTACGTGCGGGTGGACGACGACCGCTTCGCCACCTCCGCCCTGGCGGACGCGTTCCACGGCCATCCCAGCGGGGCACTGACGGTGGTCGGCGTGACCGGCACCGACGGCAAGACCACCACCGCGGCGCTGCTCCACCACCTGCTCCAGGGTGTGCAGGCGCCGCCCCAAGCCTCGCTCCTCTCCTCCGCCCTGGTGCGGGTGGGCCTGGCCGCCGGCGAGCTCGAGGGTCACTTCACGACGCCCGAGGCCACCGAGGTCCAGGCGCACCTGGCGGCGGCACGCGACCACGGCGTACGGGTGGCGGTGCTCGAGGCCAGTTCCCATGCGGCGACCCTGCAGCGCGTCGCGCACGTCGCCTTCGACGTGCTGGTGTGGACCAACCTCACGCCCGAACACCTCGACCACCACGGCAGCTTCGATGCCTACCGCGAGGCCAAGGCCTCCTTGGTGCGGCGCGCCGGCGCGGCCGTGCTCAACCGCGACGACCCCAACTACCCGGCCTTCGCCGCCGCGGCCCCCGCCGCCGTGATCACCTTCGGCCTCGACGCCCGGGCCGACGTGCGGGCCGAGGCGATCGTCGACGAACCCGGCGCGCTGGGGTTCCTTCTGGTCACCGCCGAGGGCCGCTGGCCGGCGCGGTTGCCGATGGTCGGCCACTACAACGTCGCCAACGCCCTGGCGGCCCTCGCCGCCGCCCGCCAGCTGGGCGTGCCGTGGTCGATCGGCGTCGCCCGCCTGGCGACCTTCGGCGGCGTCCCGGGCCGGATGCAGGTGGTCGCGCACGAGCCCGTCACCGTGGTGGTCGACTTCGCGCACACGCCCGACGCGCTAGATAAGGCCCTGGCGGCGGTCGCGCCCGCGCCCGGCGGCCGCCGGCTGGTGGTCGTGGGCGCCGCGGGCGAGCGCGACCCCGGCAAGCGCGCGCCCCTCGGCGCGGTCGCGACGCGCGCCGCCGACGTGGCCGTGTTCACCGAGGAGGACCACCGCAGCGAGCCGCTCGCGGCCATCCTGGCGGCGATGGCGGCGGGCGCGCGGGCGGCCGGCGGGGTCGAGGGGACCACCTTCCACCTCGTTGCGGACCGGCGCGCGGCGATCGCGCGCGCGCTCGACCTGGCGCGGCCGGGCGACGTCGTGCTGCTGGCGGGCAAGGGCCACGAGCGCACGCTCGAGCGCGGCGCCACGGTGCTCCCCTGGGACGAGGCCGCCGCCGCCCGGGAGGCCCTCGCGGCCCGCGGTCGCGCCTGACCCGCGGACCACGGCGCCACGCACCCACGGTCCGCGCGCGGCGGCCACGGCCGCGTACCATGGGGGGCATGAGCGAGCCCCTGCGCGCGGTGGACGTCATCGTGGCGAAGAGCCGCGGCGAGACCCATGACCGTGCCACCCTCGAGCGATTCCTGCACGGCTACGTGGGGGGTGAGGTCCCCGACTACCAGGTGGCCGCCTGGCTGATGGCGGTCGTGTGGCGCGGCATGTCGCCGCAGGAGACGGCCGACCTCACCGAGGTGATGGCGGACAGCGGCGAGCGCCTCGACCTGTCGGCGTTCCCGTACGCCGTCGACAAGCACTCGACCGGCGGGGTGGGCGACAAGACCACGCTGGTGCTGGCGCCCCTGCTGGCGTCGCTCGGGGCGCAGGTAGCGAAGATGTCGGGGCGTGGCCTGGGTCACACCGGTGGGACCATCGACAAGCTGGAGGCCATCCCGGGCTTCCGGGCGGAGCTGGACCACGAGGCCTTCCTCCGGCAGGTCGGCGAAGTGGGGGTCGCGGTGACCGGGCAGTCCCGCGACCTCACGCCGGCCGACGGCCTGCTGTACGCCCTGCGCGACGCCACCGGCACGATCGCCTCGCTGCCGCTGATCGCCAGCAGCATCATGAGCAAGAAGCTGGCGGGCGGCGCGCGCACGATCGTGCTTGACGTGAAGGTGGGCCGCGGCGCGTTCATGCGGACGCTGCCCGAGGCGCGCGCGCTGGCCGAGGCGATGGTGGCCGTCGGGCGCCACGCCGGACGCACGGTGCGGGCCGTGCTCTCGAACATGGACGAGCCCCTCGGCACGGCCGTCGGCCACGCGCTCGAGGTGCGCGAGGCGGTGGCGGCGCTGCGCGGCGGCGGGCCCCCCGACCTGCGCGAGCTCGTCGTGGTACTCGCGGGCGAGGCGCTCACGGGCGCCGGCCTGCCGGCCGACCGCGCCGCGATCGAGTCCGCGCTGGACGACGGCCGGGCCATGGGCCGGTTCGTGCGCTGGGTGGCGGCGCAGGGTGGCGACCCGGGCCGGCTCGACGACCTCGAGGTGGCCCCCGATGTCGCGGATTGGAACGCCGAGGCGGACGGGTTCCTCGACTTCCTCGACGCCGAACGCGTCGGCCGCGCCGTGGGCCTGCTGGGTGGCGGACGGCGGCACAAGGGGGACACGCTGGACCTGGGCGTGGGCGCCGTGGTGCGGGCCAAGGTCGGCGATGCCGTGAGGGCGGGTGATCGGCTCGTCACCCTCCATCACCGGAACGGCGCCGGCCTCGACGAGGCGCTCGCCGCGCTGGCGGGGTCCGCCATCATCGTGGACCGGCGCGAATCGCGACCGCTGATCCTCGACGTCGTCCGTTGAGCGCATCGCCCTCGGTTGACACCCTCGGCGAGGCAGGCGTATGCTTGCCGATGCGTCCATCGCGGGGTGGAGCAGTCTGGTAGCTCGTCGGGCTCATAACCCGAAGGTCACAGGTTCAAATCCTGTCCCCGCAACCACACGCCGCCGGGGCCCCGCGAGGGGCCCCGAACGCGTACGCTCGATGGCAAGCGCGTGCGTTCGCGCGCGAGCGCATGCGTTCGATGGCGAGCGCGCGCGCTCGCCATCGAACGCCTCGAGCCGCGGAGGTCCGCGGCGGAGAGGGACAAGATGTCCACCGATCACCTCCACGACGATCCAGTACCGCAACCCCACGCCGACCCCGGCCTCGCGCCGCCCGCCGCCGAACCGACCCGCGCGGGCTTCGTGGCCATCGTCGGGAAGCCCAACGTCGGCAAGTCGACCCTCCTGAACACCCTGCTCGGCGTCAAGGTGGCGCCCATCTCGAGCAAGCCGCAGACCACCCGCCGCGGCGTGCGCGGCATCTACTCGATGGACCGCCGGCAGCTCGTCTTCGTCGACACCCCGGGCCTCCACCGCGGCGCCACGGCGCTCGACCAGGCGATGGCCCGCGCGATCCGCGAGTCGGTCGTGGACGTCGAGACGGTGTTGTGGATCGTGGACCTCCGGCGCCCGCCCGGCGCCGAGGACCGCGACGTCGCCCGACTGCTGGCCGGCCTCGATCCGGGCACGCGCGTCTGGCTGGTGGGCAACAAGGTGGATGCGGCGAAGTACCCGGACGAGGCGCTGTCGCTCTACCGCGACCTCTACCCCGGTGCCGAGCGGGTCGTCACGCTCTCTGCCCTGAACGATCCCGAGGCCGTGTACGCGCTGCGCGAGGACCTGCTGGCGCTCCTGCCCGAGAGCCCCTGGTTCTTCGCGGGCGACGCCGCCAGCGACCAGACCCGCGAGCAGTGGGCGGCGGAGATCGTGCGCGAGGCCGCGATGGTGCACCTGCGGCAGGAGTTGCCCTACGCGGTGGCGGTGCAGCTCACGACCTGGCGCGACCCGCGGGCAGGCCGCGACGAGCCGCTGTTCATCGCCGCCGAGATCTGGGTCGAGAAGATCGGGCACCGGCCGATCGTGCTCGGCAAGGGCGGCAAGATGATCCGCGAGATCGGCAAGACCGCCCGCAAGCAGCTCGAGATCTTCCTGAACACGCGCGTCTTCCTGGAGCTCGACGTGGTCGTGCGCCGCGACTGGCGCGACGACCGCGAGGCGTTGCGCGAGCTCGGCTTCCCCATCTAGGACCGGGCGTGCCGATCGCCGCGCGTTGGCGCCGGCTCGATCGCCTGCCCGACCCGCGCGGGCGGGACCCGGCGCCCGGCGTGTACGAACTGGCCGACGCCGAGCGACGCGTCGTGTACGTCGGCCAGTCCGCGGGCGACGTTCCCACGCGGCTGCGCCAACACCTGGCCGGCGGTGGCTGCGTGGCCGAGCGCGCCGCCTTCTGGCGCATGCGGGCGAGCCGCGTGCCGCAGGCCGACGAGGCCGCGCTGCTGGCCTCGTACGTCGCACGGTACGGCGAACTACCGCCCTGCAACCGCGCGCGACCGCTGGCGCGCGACGCGCGGCGGCGGTATGCCGAGCGCTCGTCGGGCCGGTGAGCCGGTGCCCGACGAAGGGTGCCCGAGGCCCCTGGCGCGGGCCGAAGGCCAGCCGCTGTGGGTTTCTCCCCGCTCGGCGCATCCTGATACGTGGTATACGTGTCGCAGACGGGAAGGCAGCGAGCCTTCTCGAAGCTCACTTGGAGGCATCCATGCGCAAGCTGATCATCTCCCTGCTCGCCGTCGCCGTGCTCGGCGCCGGCTCGGCATTCGCTCAGTCCGGCTACTGGGCGGGCGTGAGTGCCGGGTACCCGGGTGCGGTCGTCCATTTCGGGGTCGAGAACGTCTTCGCCGGCCTGGACATCCGCGCCAACATCGGGTACCAGTACATCGGCGTGCCCGGCTTCAGCCTCGGCGCAGACGTCCTCTACGGGCTCGCCGTCGACACCGGCACGCTCCCCCTCGATACCTACGTCGGTGGCGGCATCGGCATCGGCATCGGTACCGGCATGTCGATCGGTGCCGGCGTGTTCGGCGGCGTCGAGTACCGCCTCGGCGAGATCGGCCTGCCCGAGGGCGGCGTCTTCCTCGAGATCGGCCCCTCGTTCTCCTTCACGCCCTTCGCGTTCGGCTTCCTGGGCCGCCTCGGCTTCAACTACCACTTCTGATCGCGCGCGCCGGTCGGCGCGCCCCGAGACGACGGGAGAGCCCCGGGCCCTCGAGGCCCGGGGCTCTCCCATGGGCACCGCTGGGGACCCTCCGATGGATGCCTCGAGGGGGCGCCCGGCCGCTCAGCCGCAGGCGTACAGCAGCTCGATGACGGCCTGCAACATGCGTTCCTGGCTCACGCCGCGGCGCTTCAGCGAGAACCCGGGCGGGTACACCGTGCGCTCCACCTGCACGCCCACCTGGCGCACCGCGCGGGCGTCGTAGTCGAGATCGGCGTGGTGGAACGCCACCTGCACGTCGGTCATGTGCGCCCGGATGGTGGCCACGCCCTTGCCCGCCGCCAGCAGGCGCAGCTTGGCCAGGTCCACGAAGTTCCGGACCTCGGGCGGGAACGGCCCGTACGCCTCCCGCAGCTCGCGCGCCAGCCGGGCGACCTCGGCGAGCCCGCGCGCCTGGGCGAAGCGCCCGTAGGCCGCGATGCGCGCATCGTCGTCGACGAGGTAGCTGGGGCTGAGCCGCGCGTCGAGGCCCAGGTCGACGGCCACCGGCGGCGGGCCCGGCTCTGCGGGCGCCTCGCCCTTGAGCTTCGCGATCTCCTCAGAGAGCAGCTCGGTGTAGACCTCCAGCGACACGGCCGAGATCTGGCCGTGCTGCTCGGGTCCGAGTAGGTTGCCCACGCCGCGGATCTCCATGTCCTTCTCCGCCAGCAGGTGTCCGGAGCCCAGGTCGTTGAGCTCCGCGATGGCGTAGAGCCGCCGTTGCGCCGCCTCGGTCAGGCGCGCCGGGTAGAACAGGTAGGCCCACGCCTCGGTATCCCGGCGACCGACGCGGCCACGCAGCTGGTAGAGCTGCGCCAGGCCGAGGCGGTCGGCGCGCTCGATCAAGAGGGTGTTGGCCCCGCCGACGTCGAGCCCCGCCTCGACGATGGTCGTGGCGAGCAGCACGTCGAACGCGCCGTCCTGGAAGCCGAGCATCACCGGCTCGAGGTCGTCGACCGACATCTGCCCGTGGGCGACGCCGATCCGCGCCTCCGGCACCAGCTGCGCGAGCGTCTTGGCGCGCATGCCCATCGATCCGATGCGGTCGTGGATGTAGAACGTCTTGCCCCCGCGCTCGAGCTCGAACATGATCGCCTGCCGCACGGTCATCGGGTCGTAGGGCTGCAGCAGCGTCTGGATGGGCTGCCGACCCACGGGCGGCGTCATGATCTGGGACACGTCGCGCAGGCCCACCAGGCTCATGTACAGCGTGCGCGGGATGGGGGTGGCCGAGAGCGAGAGCACGTCGAGCTGGGCCCGTAGGGCCTTGAGTCGCTCCTTCTGGCCGACCCCGAAGCGGTGCTCCTCGTCGACGACCAGCAGGCCGAGGCGTCGGAAGCGCACGCCCTCACCGAGCAGCCGGTGGGTGCCGATGACGACGTCGACGCGGCCGTCCGCGAGGCCCTCGAGCACGGACTGGGCGTCGCGGTCGGCGGTGAAGCGTGAGAGCATCGCCACCCGCACGGGCAGGCCCTCGAAGCGGGTTGCGAAGGTCTCGAAGTGCTGCTGCGCGAGCACCGTGGTCGGCACCATCATCGCCACCTGGTGGCCGTTGGCGACGGCGCGGAAGGCGGCGCGGATGGCCACCTCGGTCTTGCCGAAACCGACGTCGCCCGAGATCAACCGATCCATCGGCACCGGCACCGCCATGTCGGCCAGCGTCGCGTCGACGGCCAGCGCCTGGTCGGGGGTCAGCACGTGCGGGAAGTTGCGCTCGACCATCGGCTGCCACTCGGGGGCGTCGGGGAACGCGATGCCCTGGGCGACCTGGCGGGCAGCGTAGGTCTTGATCAGCTCCGCGGCGAGGGCCTCGGCGTTGACCCGCGCCCGCTCGCGCGCGCGGGCCCACTCGTTGGTCCCGAGGGTGCTCAGGCGTGGCGGGTCGTCGGTGGTGCCAGGGTGGCGCCGCAGCAGCGGCAGCAGCTCGACCGGCAGGTAGAGCCTGCCCTCGCCGGCGTAGCGCAAGACCAGGTAGTCGCGGGTGGTCCCCACCACCTGCCGCGCCTCGAGCCCTTCGAAGCGGCCGATGCCGTGGTCGGGGTGGATCAGGTAGTCGCCGATGGTGAGTTGGGCCGCGTCCTGCACCGCCTTGCCCGGCAGGCGCTTGAGCTTGCGGGTCCCCTGGGCGCCGTAGAGCAGGTCCTCGCTGAGGACCACCTCGCGCCGCTCGGGGTCGCGGTAGCCCCCCTGGACGCCGGGCGCGAGCACCACGGCAAGCTCGCCCGGCCGCTCCGCGACGCGCGCGTGCCAGGCCGGATCGAGATGCCCCAGGACACGTTCAGCGAGGTAGCGGCCCGTCCGCTCGAACTTGAGCAGCAGGTGCACGGCGTAGCCGTCGCGCAGCCAGGTCTCGGCGTCGGCGGCGACGTCGCCGAGCTTGGCGCGGTAGTGGCCGAGCGCGACCTCGCGGGCCTGCGCCGGCACGAGGTCGAGCGGGTCGCGCCCGAAGGACGCGACCCGGCGCGTCCGCAGCAGCGCCCACAGCCGGTCGGCCGCATCGCCCAACACCCCGTCGTAGAGCTCGGGCGCGTCGAGGAAGACGGTGCCCGGCAGCGCCGCGAGCACGCTGCCGGTCCAACGTTCGACACCGTCCTCGGCCTCGCGTTCGGCGAGGGCGACGGCGTCGCGCGGCGCGAGGGTGAACTCGGTGAGCGGGACCCCGTCCCGGAGCAGCCGATCCAACTCGTCGCCGAAGAACTCCATGCGCACCACGTCGCGCCCGGGGTCGTCACCGAGCCGCACCTCGACGGCGTCGCCGAGCACGGTGAAGCCGGGGGCCCCGTCGCGCTCGAAGCCGTAGCGGTCGAGGCGCTCGAGCAGCTCGTCGCGCCGGACCTCGCTGCCCAGCCGGAGCGTCAGCGCATAGCGCCCCGGGTCCGCAGGGAACGCCCGCAGCGCGTATTCGACCGTGCACACGACCTTGTCGTGACGAGCGTGCCAGTCGCCGATCTCCGGATCGAAGCTGACGAGGGCGCCGAAGACACCCGCGTCACGGAAGGCGGGGACGCGCTCGGCGGTGGTGAGGAGGACGGCGGGACCCTCGTACCGTGCGAAACGCGCGAGCCGGGCCACCGAGGGCACGCCGAGCCAGCGGCGGCCGGCGTCGTTCGCGGCGGACTCGCGGTCGGGCGGGGTCGGGGAATCGTCGGCTGCATGCGGGGACGCTCGTCGTCGGCGCCGCCGGCGCGCGCGGGCGTCGACGGGTGAGGGCGGGTGGGGCGGATCGGGCAGGCTGACGGGCGGCGCGCCAGCCCGCGCAGTGTACCCGAGGCGCCGACCGAAGCGCCCGCCCCCGGAGCCGGCGCCGGTCCGGCACGGCAGAGCTGCGGCCGCAGCTGAGCTGCGGCGGCGCTTCACGCGCCGCGGCGCATCAGGCGCCGCGGCGGCCGTGGCGCACGGCCAGGCGGTACGCGCGAGCGCGGTCGATGCCCGCCGCCTCGAGCGCGGTCCGCAGGTCGCGCCCCCAGTGGCCCGCCGTGGCGAGCCGGCGCGCCAGGTCCTCGGCGGCCGCGGCCGCCGTCGCCGGGTCGTCCTCGACGCCCCCCTCCGGCCCGCCGGCGTGCGCCGCGGCAGGGCCGATCACGACGACGATCTCTCCGCGCGGCGGGTCGTCGGCGAAGCGCGCCGCCAGCGCCGCCAGCGGCCCGCGCTCGACCGTCTCGAAGCGCTTGCTGAGCTCGCGGGCGACGGCCGCCGGCCGCGCTTCGCCGCAGGCGCGGGCCAGGTCGCCCAGGGTGGCCGCCAGCCGCCTGGGCGCCTCGTAGAGCGCCGTGGCGTGGTCACGGGCCGCGAGCTGCGCCAGGCGCGCGCGCCGCTCGCGTCCCTTGCGCGGCAGGAAGCCCTCGAAGGCGAAGCGGTGCACGGGCAGGCCCGACAGCACCAGCGCGGGCACGAAGGCGGTCGCCCCGGGCAGCACCTCGACGCGGACACCCAGGTCGAGCGCGAGCCGGACGAGTTCGGCCCCAGGGTCGCTGATGCCGGGGGTGCCGGCGTCGGTGACGTACGCCACGTGGTGGTGCTCGGCGAGGATCGCCGGCGCGCGGGCGGCCATGGTGTGGGCGTCGAGGCGCAGGAGGGGCGTGTCGATGCCGTGCCGTTCGCACAGGATCCGCGACCGGCGGGTGTCCTCGGCGGCGACGACGTCGGCCTCGCGCAGGGTGGCGAGGGCGCGCAGCGTGATGTCGTCCAGGTGGCCGATCGGGGTGGGCACCAGGGTGAGGCGGTGGCCCTCCAGCGCAGGCCTCGTCACTCGCCGCGGGGCCTGGCGAGCAGCACCGGCACCCAGCGCCGAGCGCGACCGCGACGGCGGGCGTTGCGGCGCAGCGCCGCCCGCAGCGTTGCCCGCCACAACTCGGCCTCGCCGACCGTCACGGTGACGACGACCCCCTCCGGGAGTCGCACCCCGGGTTCCAGCTCCACCCGCCCCTCTCGGACCCAGCCTCGGTACGCGCGCAACTCGTCCTCCCGTCCGAACGCGGCCGTGCCGCCTGCTGCCCACGGTACCGCGTCGCCCACGGTCGTGCGACGGCGCGGCCGACGCGCGACGCGGGCGGGCGGCGTCGTGGCGGCGGCGCGGCGCACGACGGCCCTGCCAACGCCCTCGCGGTCACCGCGCACCATGCTAAGATATCCCCCGGGGATAAGAAGCGCGACGTCCTCCCCGAAGGGAAGTACGCATGCCGACGACCACGACCGCCACCCCCGCCACGACCGCCGACGCGCCGTTGCGGCTGGAGGACGAGACGCAGCGACGCGTGCTGCACCGGCTGCGGCGCCTCGAGGGCCAGGTGCGGGGCTTGCAGCACATGATCGAGGACGGCCGCTCGTGCCGCGAGGTGCTGACGCTGTTGGCCGGGGTGCGGAGCGCCCTCAACGCCACCGGCGACCTCATCCTGGAGCGCTACGTGGTGTCGTGCACGGTCGAGCTGCAGCGGGGCGAGGCCAACGTCCGCGACCTCGTCGACATCGTCAGATTTGAGCCGCGGTTGAAGGCTCAGCGCTGCGCCGCGGTTGAAGGCTCAGCGCTGCGCCGCGGTTGAAGGCTCAGCGCTGCGCCTGCAGCGTGAGCCGCTGCAACTGCGTCTCCGGGTAGTAGAAGCCGAGGATCTGCGGGTAGGTGTACCCGGCCAGCGCCAGCGTCCGGGCGCCGTACTGGCTCATGCCGACGCCATGGCCCCACCCCTCGCCGCGCACCACGAGGTCGCCGGTCATCACGAACCTCGTCGACTTGAGGCCCCACGCCCGTAGTTGCGCACGGAGCCTCACCCCATCGAGCACCGCCCGACCGGCGCTGCCGACGAGCTCGGCGCGCACGACGCGGCCCGAGCTCGAGGTCTCGAGCACGCGCAGCCGCTGCAGCGTGCCGAGCTGGATCCCGCTGGCGGCCAGATGGGCGGCCACGCCGCGGGGGTCGAGCCGAGCCGTCCAGCTCGCGTGCGGTCCGCCGCTGGCGACGTCCTGGAACGCCTGCAGGTAGGGGATCTCGGACCCCCACACCTCGGCCGACGAAGCGATCACCCCGCCCGAGTCCGCGTGGTAATAGGTGCGCGCGAAGGCGCCGCGGTAGGTGAGGACCTCGCCGGCGGTCGCCGTGACGGCCGCGTCGCTGGCCGGGTGCTCGACCGAACGCCCGCGGTAGACCTGACACTCCACCGTGGCGCACACATCGTAGTCGCTCCGCGGATCGACGTGCAGCAGCGTGTAGGTCCGCGCCGCCACCGCCTGGGCCCGGAGCGCCTCCGTGGGCCACGAGGCCTGCATCTCGGCGGGGACCACGCCCCGCAGATAGGCCTCGAGGTCGAGGGCGTTGATCACCCGCACGCGCCCCTGGTCCGCCAGCAGCCGCACGGTGCCGCGGTAGGCGCGCCCGCCCCAGTTGAAGCCGTCGTCGCTGGTGAGGTCGAGCATGCGGCCGGCGTCGCGCCCGTCCACCCACAGGCGGTCCCCGACGGCGACCGCCGACCAGCCCAGGCCGAGCGGCGTCTCGAAGGGCCGTCCGTCCAGGCTCCCCCGGTGGGGCCCGTCGAAGCGGATGGCGGCCGTCGCCACGTCCGCCAGCAACACGCGCACCAGCACCTGCCCCTGGGCGCCGGCCAGCAGCGACAGCAGCAGCGTTAGGAGCCAGACGCGGGTCGCCTGCGGCACGTCCTTCATCATGACGCGGCCGCCGCCGGCGCCGGGTGGTGAACCGCACGCCCTCACGAACGGCGAGGGCGACCTACAGCTCGGAGGGCCGCGGGAAGCCGAAGGTGAAGGTGCCGCTCACGTCGGCGTAGGTCATGCGGACGCGGTAGATCCCGCTTCCCTCGGCGAAGACCTGGTTCAGCGCGATGCGTTGGCCGGTGCGGTAGGTCTGCTCGAACACCGCCCGCTCGGGTTGGCCGCCGGCCCCGGTCTGGAAGCTGACCGGCTGCTCGTAGGTGACCTGCACGGTGACGGTCCCGCGCCGCACGCGGCCCTCGATGGTGATCGGCATGTCGGAGCGGGTGACGGTCCGCCGGTCGGTCACGGCCCGGTGGTCCATCTTGTAGAGCACCACCGGCGTGGTCCCGGGCACCCCCAGGTACCAGCCACGCCACTCGCCGATACCGATGAACACGGCGACCACCAGCAGAAGGAAGATGACGATGTCGCGCATGGGGCAGTATAGGGGCTCCCCGCCCGCGGGTGTGCGAATCGGTCCACCACCCGATGCGGCGCCCCTAGGCCCCGCGTTGGGGCCGCGGGGCGCCGCGGGCGGGCGTCGGGCGTCAGCGCGCGACGGTCGTCGCGTGCAGCGAGCGCAGAACCGTGTGCAGGATGCCGCCGTTGCGGTAGTAGTCGATCTCGACCGGGGTGTCGATGCGCACGACGGCCTCGAAGCGGATCAGGCGGCCGTCCGGCTTGCGGGCCGCGACCTGCACCACCTGCTTGGGCGTCAATGCGTCGTCGATCGCCACGTCGAAGGTCTCGTCGCCGTCGAGCTCGAGCGAGGCGGCGTTGTGGCCGCCGAGGTACTCGAGCGGCAGGACGCCCATCCCGACGAGGTTCGAGCGGTGAATACGCTCGAAGCTCTCCGCCAGGACGGCGCGCACGCCGAGCAGGAAGGTCCCCTTGGCGGCCCAGTCGCGGCTCGATCCCATGCCATAGTCGACGCCGGCCAGCACCATCGTCGGGACGCCGCGCGACTGGTAGCGCTGCGCGGCCTCGTAGACCGACACCACCTCGCCGGTGCCGAGGTCGGTCGTCCAGCCGCCCTCGGTGCCGGGCGCCAGCTCGTTCTTCAGGCGGATGTTGGCGAAGGTCCCGCGGGTCATCACGCGGTCGTTGCCGCGGCGGGCGCCGTAGCTGTTGAAGTCGTTGGGCTCGACGCCGCGGTCCATCAGGAACCTGGCCGCCGGGGAGTCCTTGGCGATCGAGCCTGCCGGGCTGATGTGGTCGGTGGTCACCGAGTCGCCGACCTTGACGAGCACGCGGGCGCCGCGGATCGGCGTGATCGCGCCCGGCGCGTCGGCCATGTCGACGAAGAAGGGCGGCTCCTGGATGTAGGTGGAGCCCTCGTCCCACTCGAACAGCTCGCCCCCCTTGACGGGGATGGCGTTCCAGGCGGCGTTCGAGCGCTCGATGCCGTCGTACAGGCGCCGGAAGGTCTCGGGCTTCATCGCCTGCTCCATCGCGGCAGTCAGGTCGGCCGGCGTCGGCCACAGGTCGCGCAGGAACACGGGGACGCCGTCGGCGTCGTGCGCCAACGGCTCGGTCAGCGGGTCGAGGTCGACGGTGCCGGCGATGGCGTAGGCGACCACCAGCGGCGGGCTGGCGAGGTAGTTGGCCTTGACGTGCGGGTTGATGCGCCCCTCGAAGTTGCGGTTGCCGGACACCACCGCGGCGGCGACGAGGGCGTTCTCCTGGATGGCGGCCACGATCGGCTCGGCCAGCGGGCCCGAGTTGCCGATGCAGGTGGTGCAGCCGTAGCCGACCGTGTAGAAGCCGACCTGCTCGAGGTAGGGCGTCAGGCCGGTGTCGTCGTAGTACTCGGTGACGACCTTCGACCCCGGGGCGAGCGAGGTCTTGACCCAGGGCTTGGCGCGCAGGCCGCGCTCGGCCGCCTTCTTGGCCACCAGGCCGGCGGCCAGCATCACCGACGGGTTGCTGGTGTTGGTGCAGCTGGTGATGGCGGCGATGACGACGTCGCCGTGCCGCAGCCGGTGCTCGCTGCCGTCGGCCAGGCGCATGGCGCCGGTGCGCTCGAGCCCGGCGTCGTCCAGGCCGAAGCCGCGCTCCTTGACCGGCTTGCGCAGGTCGGCGCGCCAGGCGGCCTGCATGTCGCGCAGCAGGATGCGGTCCTGCGGACGCTTGGGGCCCGCCAGGCTCGGCTGCACGGTCGCGAGGTCGAGCTCGAGCGTCTCGAGGAAGACCGGGTCGGGCGTGGTGTCGTCGCGGAAGAGGCCGTTGGCGCGGGCGTAGCGCTCGACGCGCTCGACCTCGTCGGGCAGGCGGCCGGTCTGCGTCAGGTAGCGCAGGGTCTCGGCGTCGGTCGGGAAGAAGCCCATGGTGGCGCCGTACTCGGGCGCCATGTTGGCGATCGTCGCCCGGTCGGGCAGCGTCATCGCGGCGAGGCCCGGGCCGAAGAACTCGACGAACTTGCCCACGACGCCGTGCTTGCGCAGGATCTGGGTGACGACCAGCGCCAGGTCGGTGGCGGTGGAGCCCTCGGGCAGGCGGCCGATCAGCTTGAACCCGACGACCTCGGGCGCGAGCATGTAGACCGGCTGGCCGAGCATGACGGCCTCGGCCTCGATGCCGCCCACGCCCCAGCCGACGACGCCGAGGCCGTTGATCATCGTGGTGTGCGAGTCGGTGCCGACCAGCGAGTCGGGGAACACGACCTCCAGATCGAAGTGGGGCCGGTGCTCGACGCCGCGCGACAGGTACTCGAGGTTGACCTGGTGCACGATGCCCGACGCCGGCGGCACCACCTTGAAGTTGGCGAAGGCCTGCTGGCCCCAGCGCAGGAACTCGTAGCGCTCGCGGTTGCGCTCGAACTCGATCGCGGCGTTGTTCACCAGCGCCAGCGGCGAGTCGTACTCGTCCACCTGCACGCTGTGGTCGATGACCAGGTCGACGGGCACCAGCGGGTTGATGACCTGCGGGTCGCCGCCCATGCGCTTCATCGCGCTGCGCAGCGCGGCGAGGTCGACGACGGCGGGGACGCCGGTGAAGTCCTGCAGGACCACCCGCGCGGGCTTGAAGGGGATCTCGAACTCGCCCGGGGCGGCCGGGTCGTACGCCGCCATGCGCCGAACGTCGTCGGCGGTGACGTCGTAGCCGTTCTCGTTGCGCAGCAGGCTCTCGAGCAGCACCTTGATGGAGAACGGCAGCCGGCGGACGTCGGCCAGGCCGTCCTCCTCGAGCTTGGCCAGGCGGTAGTAGTACGCCGGGCCGCTCCCCGTCTCGAAGGTGGCGCGGGCGCCGAAGCTGTTCTTGGGACTGAGGTCGGGCATGGATCCTCCAAGCGGGCGGGATGCGGGCGCCGGCGGCCGGCCGGCATCGGCGGTGTGCTCTCCCCCAGTCTGCCATGCGCCGCTGCGCGATGGGTTCCGGGTCGTCCCTCCGGCGCCCGAGGCGACCGTCGACGGCCGCGCCGAGCCGACCCGGACCGCTGAGGCGTCATCGCGCTGGCGGCCGCGGCCGGCTACACTGGCCCATGCCCGGCCCCCGATCCCCCACCAGCTGGCCGCTGCTCCTGCTCGCGGCCGCGGCGCTGTCGGCCTGCGTCCCGACCGCCGTCACCGAGCGGCTGGCCGGGCCGGCGGCGCAGGCCGTCGAACGCGCGGCGTACGAGACGTACCACCGCATGGAGCTCGGGCGCCTGCGCCTCGGCACCTACACCACCAACGTGCTCGTCGACGTCGAGCTCCCCCGCGGCGCGCGCGTCACGGTCGAGGCGTTCACGGGCGACGACTACCGCCTGCGCCTCGACTCCGACTTCGTCGAGGGCATCGCCTGGCACGTCACCCCGCGCGGCGTGCGCCGCGTCATCCTGCGCTGACCCGGAGGTCACCCATGCTCGGACGCTGGTTGCTCGTCCCCCTCCTCGCCCTCGTGTCCCTCGGGACCGCCCAGGACCTGCTGCGGCTGGCGCCGGACAGCAGCGTCGTCGTGCTCGAATTGGCCCCCGACGCCGGCCCGCCGGCGGGGTTGGTCGAGGCCATCTCGGCACTCCCCTGGGGCGAGGCGGCGGACACGCTCGGTAGGCTCGCCCTCGGGCTCGCGGACGCGACCAACGGGCCGGGCGAACTCGACGTCGTGGCGACCCTGCTCGGCGAGCTCGGCGCCGAGTGCGCGCCGGCGGCCGACGTCCTCGCCGGCGCCCGCGTCGATGACCTGCTGGCCGAGGGCGTCCTCGTCGTCAGCATCGCCCCGTTCGCCCCGGTGCCGCACGTGCTCGCCCTGGCGCGCGCGGGCGACCCGGCGCGGGCGGCGGCGCTGCAGGACGCGCTCGTCGCCTGCTTCGGCGGCACGCGGCTGGAGCAGGACGGGGTGGCGCTCGAGGTCCTGTTCGACGGGACCGAGATGCCACTGATCGTCGCCCGCGTCGGCGACGTGTTCGTGGCGGCCACCGAGCCGAACCTCGTCCGCGGCGTCGTGCGGCGCGCGGGCGGGGCGACCGAGCCGTCGCTGGCCGACCGGCCGCTCGGGCGCGCGTTCGCCCGCCTGACGCCCGGCGGGATCGGCTTCGGCCTGGACCTCGGCGCGGTCGGCGCGACCGTCGCCGCGCTCGCCGGCGACCTGCCGTCCGAGGCGGCGCCGGTGGTCGAGCGGGCGGTCGCCATGCTCGAGACCCTCGGCGTCGTGGCGGGGCGCGTCGGCTGGGAGGCCGACGGCCTGCGCTTCGAGAGCGTGCACGCCTGGCCGCCGGACGCGCCCGACGCGCCGTTGGCCGCGCTGCTGGCGGACCCGCGGCGTGCCGACCGGCCGGCCTGGCTGCCGGCCGGCGCGGTGGCCGTCAGCTCCACGCTGGTGCCGCTGCGCGGCCTCGTCGACTACCTCGACGATTGGCTCGTCGCGCTGGAGGAGCCGCTCGGCATGCGCGCGGACGTCCGCGGGCTGGCCGCCGACCTGCTTGGCCTCGACCTCGACGCGGCACTGCTGTCGTGGATCGGCGAGACGGTCCACGTGATCGAGCTCGCGCCGCTCGGCACCGACCTGCGCGGCTGGGTCCAGGGCACGCCCCGCATCGTGGCCATCCCGGTCCTGAACGAGGAGCTCGCGCGACTCGGCCTGGCCGAGCTGGGCGCGGGGACGGTGCGGCTGCTGACCGCGCTGGCCGCCATGGCCGACGACCCCATGCCCATGGGGACGCCGCCCGCCGACCCCTTCGCAGATCCGTTCGCGACCGGCCCCAGCGGTGACGCCGGGCTCGACGCGCTGTTCGGGCCGCAATCCTACGTGGTGACGCAGGAGACGATCGACGGGCATCCCGTCGACCGCGTGCGCGCCGGCCCCACCTTCGACCTGGGCGTCGCGCTCGTCGACGGGCACCTCGTGCTCGCGACCCCGTTCCGCGCGATGCGCCAGCTCCTGGCCACCCGTGCCGGCGGGCCCGACCTGCGGGCCGACCCGACCTGGCGCGCCGCCCTCGACGCGCGCCCCGCGGATGCGCGCAACGCGGGCTGGACCGACGTGCCCGCCTACCTGCGCGGCCTCGCCGACGTCGCCGACCTGGCGGCGCAGCCGATCGCCTCGCTGCTGGCGCTGGGCCTGACCACCGACCTCTTCGACCGCGACCCGTTCGGCGGTTTCGACGACGACTGGGGCGCGTTCGACGGCGGCTGGGGCTGGTCCGACGACGGCCTGACCCCGCCGAGCTTCGGCATGCTGCCGTGGGACGTCGACCTCGACACCATGCTGGCCGTGCCGCTCGCGGTCGGTAGCGAGGTGCGCGGCGAGTTCACGCCGGACGCGACCAGCAACCTGTTCTCGCTCACCGGCGTCGCTGCGGGCACCGTCGTCGAGGTCGAGATGACCGACCCGTCGGGTTCCGTCGACACCTACCTGTACGTCCTCGACGCCGACACGGGCGAACTGCTGTTCGACAACGACGACGCGCCCGGCACCGACCGCTCGTTCGTCGCCTTCGAGGCGGAGCCGGGCGTAAGTTACCAGGTCCTCACCACCAGCTTCGGCGGCTTCGACGTCGGCCCCTACGCACTGGGCGTCCGGACGCGCGCCGCCGCCGAGGCGGCGCCCGAGGCGGCCGAGGCCGAGGCGCCAGCGGCCGACGACGGTGTCGCCGTCGAGCCCCCGACGTTCGCGGAGCTGCTGGCCGTCACCGACGTGCTGCCGCGGCTGCTCGAGCTGCTCGCCGAGCGCAGCGGCCTGGCCGCCTCCACCACCACGGTGGACGACGGCGCGGCGTTCACCCGCACGTTCGTGCCGCTGCGCTGACGCCCGGCACGTCGCGGCGCCCGGGACCTGCGGTCCCGGGCGCCGTAGCCTTGCGGCGGGGTGGGGTCAGTTCACGGGACGCGGCAGGTGCTTCTGCAGCCGCTGCTCGTACGCGACCTTCGGCAGCGCGCCCACCACCGTCTCGACCGGCTGGCCGTCCTTGAACAGGATCACCGTCGGGATGCTCATGACCCGGAAGGTGATGGCGGCCTGCTGATGGTCGTCGACGTTGAGCTTGCCGACCTTGACCTTGCCGGCGTACTCGCCCGCCAGCTGCTCGATGACCGGGCCGACCATGCGGCAGGGGCCGCACCACGGCGCCCAGAAATCGACCAGGACCAGGCCGTCCTGGGTCTCGGCCTGGAAGTTGGCGTCGGTGAACTCGACCATGAATACCTCCCGTAGGCGCCGACCGTGAACGGCGACGCGACGCGCACATGGTAGGTCAGCCGGCCGCCCCCGGCACGTCGCCCACCGGACCCGCACCGGCCGCCTCGCGCGGCGGCGGCCACGGCGCGCCGGGGCGCCAGGCGACCAACCCCGCGGCCGGCGAGCCACGCACGGCGCGCGGGGGCGTGCTGCCCAGCGCGCGGTGCCCCCCCTTCACGGCGGCCCACAGCAGCTGCGCCGGATCGGCAGCGCTGCCGTGCACGGCCACGGCGGCCGCCCACTCGTCGACCGGATCGAGCGATGGGCTGGAACCGCGCGAGTCGGTGCCGAGCGCCACGCTGACGCCGTGGCGCGCGTAGGCGGCCCAGGGGAAGGTCCCGCAGCCGAGCACGGCGTTGGACCGCGGGCAGTGGACGACCACGCAGCCCGCCCGCTGCAGCCGGCGCAGATCGTCGTCGTCGACGTGAATCGCGTGGACCAGGGTGGGCCGGGCCGCCAGCACCCCCAACGCGTCGAGGTAGCCGACGGGGCTGCGGCCCGACGGGCGGAAGGCGCGCAGGATCGGCCCCATCGCCTCGCACAAGGGGCCGTCGCCGTGGCGGTGCAGGGCGACCTCGCCCGGGTCCTCGGCCACGTGGACCTGCAGCGGCAACCGCTCGGTCCGGGCGAGGCCGGCGAGGCGCTGCAGCAGCGGCCCCGACACCGTGTGGGGGGCGTGCGGCGAGAGGCCGAGCCGAACGCAGCCGGGACGCTCGCGCGGCCGGAAGCGGCGGACGACGTCCAGGGCGGCGTCGTAGGCGGCGTCGGCGTCGGCCGGGTCGGGGGCGAACACCTCCCAGTAGGCGACCCCTTGCAGATCGGGGTCCGCCAGCAGCAGCGCCAGCACCGCCTCGTCGGTGACGATGTCGCCCACCGTCCGCACCCCGGCGGCCTTGAGCTCGTCCAGGCCGGCCCTCGCGGCCACCAGGCCACGACCCCCGGCCCGCCGGTGGGCGATCACCGCGCGGATGAAGTCGACGTAGGGGCCCCGCGTCAGCGGCATGCGCGACAGGTCGAGGTGGGTGTGGGCGTTGACCGGGGGCGGCGCCACCACCGGGGTCCGTGGCCGCAGCCGCGCCGCCGGATGCTGCGCGCGCAGTTCGGCGAGCGGTCCGACGGCCACCACCGTGGCCGGCAGTGGGTTCACCTGCAGCACCACCGCGGCGTCGCGGCGCGGGCGGCCGAGGCCGTCGTAAACGAGGTCGGCGGGCCACAACTCGCGCCGGGGCGCGGCGTCGTCGGGGCGGTCGGTGGGGGGCCAGGGCGGGCTCAAGCCGCGGCGGCCGTGGGACCGAGCAGCGCGGCCGCGTCCGGACGCCGCACGATGCGGTAGAGGCTGTCGCGCTGCGCCGGCTCGAAGCCGGCGTCGACGATCTGCCGCACGATCTCGCGCTCGACCGTGGCCTGGTGCTTGGCGCCCGCCTGCGAGACCACGTTCTCCTCGAGCATCGTGCTGCCGTAGTCGTTGGCGCCACAGAAGAGCGCGGTCTGCGCCACCTTGTGGCCCATCGTGGGCCAGGAGGCCTGCAGGTTGACGAAGTTGTCGAGGAACAGCCGGCTGACCGCCAGGTGGTGCAAATAGGCCGACGGGCCCGCCCCCGGGGCCTTGCCGTCGATCCGCACCCCCTTGGTCTGCAGCGTCCAGGCGATGAACGCCGTGAAGCCGTTGCCGTGCTCGGCCAGCGCCCGGTCCTGCGCGTCCCGCAGGCGCAGGAGGCTCGCGACCCGCTGCGCCGGCGTCTCGCCGAAGCCGATGACCATGGTCGCCGTGGTGTACAGGCCGAGCGCCTGGGCATCGGCCATGATGGCCAGCCACTCGTCCGTGGAGATGCGGGCCGGCGAGACGTGGCGGGCGTGCCGAACGTCGTCCACCAGCATCTCGCCGCCGCCCCCAGGCAGGCCGTCGAGGCCGGCGGCGCGCAGCTCGGCGAGGACCTCGCGGGCGGTCATGCCGGTGAGCCTCACCATGCCCTTGATCTCCTCGGGGCTGAACGCCTCGACGCGGATCGCGGGGTGCTGCGCCTCGAGGTGCCGCAACAGGTCGAGGTACCAGTCGAACGGCAGGTAGGGGTTGACGCCGCCCTGCATCAGGACGCGCGTGCCGCCGACGGCCTCGAGCTCGCGTAGCTTGGCCGAGATCTGCTCGAAGCTCAACACGTAGGCGTCGGCCTGCCGCCGGGTGCGGTAGAAGCCGCAGAAGCTGCAGCCCACGTTGCACACGTTGGAGTAGTTCACGTTGCGGTCGACGAGGTAGGTGACCGTCGCCGGGTCGGTCCGCTGCAGCCGTGCCTCGTGCGCGGCGCCGGCGGCGTCGAACAGCGGCCTGCCGTACAGCGCGACCGCGTCGTCGGGGCTCAGTCGGGCGCCGACGGGGGCGCGGTCCAGCGTCATGCGGGCACGATAGCACCGGTGCCGAGCCGCGTCGGTGGCCCGCCCCCCGGAAGAGCCGCCGCCGCGATGGCTGTGTACCGCGCGCGTGCGCGGACCGTACAATGCCCCATCATGCCCGCCGAAGCGGCCCCGAGGCCGTCCCCCACGAGCCCCTGGCGCGTGGTGGTCGAGCAGGTGCGGCGCGAGGTCGGCGACGCGCGCGACGAGTACGGCTCGCTCGGCAGCATCAACTGGCTGCGCCACCACATGGGCGACCGCGGCGCCAACCCGAACGTGGTCCGCAACATCATCTACCGCGACAAGGGGAAGCTGCCCGACAAGCGGACGCTGTACCGCATCCTCGACGACCTGTGGCGTACCTGCGGCCAGCCGCCGCTGCGCTGCCCCGAGCTCGAGGCGCTGCTCTCGCCGGGCAACGGGCACGACCAGGAGGTGCTGCAGCTGCTCGGCCGCGAGAAGCGGCGCGCCTTCCGCACCTTCGTGCAGGCGGTGCGCGCGGGCGAGTTCCCGAAGCTGGTCATCGCCGGCCGGCCCGGCAGCGGCAAGACGCTGCTGACCGACTACATCCAGCAGGCGCTCGAGGTCGCGCCCGCCGGAACCGACCGGCTCGTACGGCTCGAGTTCGGCGGCACCGACCTGGCCACCGCCCTGGCCCGCCTCGGCGCCGCGGTCGAGGTCGCGCCCGCCCTCATGGAGGCGCGCCTGGTGCGGGTGGGCGCCGCCAGTTCGTTCGCGGTCCAGGCCGACGCCCAGGCCGACGTCGCGCGGGCGATCCTCGAGGCGGCCCGCACCCATCCCGGCCGCCAGGTGATGCTCCTGCACGTGTCGCAGACGCTGGGCGGCCAGGAGAGCCTGGGGCGCGCTTCGCTGCGCCTCAACGAGCCCGACGTGCCGCGCGTGTCGGCAGCGGAGTGGCTGTGGGCCTCGCTGTTCGAACCGCTCTCGCGCCTGCCGCGAACGGCCGTGCTGGTGTCGATGGCCGACCTGCCGCTACGGGCCCAGGCCCGCATGGGGGCGTTCGCCGGCCCCGTCCGCCTGACGCCCCCCACCGTCGCCGAGGCGCGGCGCTTCGTGCGCGCTCGCCTCCCCCACGTCGGCGACGACCGCCACGAGGAGATCGTGCGGCTCGCCGGTCGCTCGTTCGAGGAGCTCCGCACCCTCACGCTGCTGGCGGAGATCCGCGACCCGGCGGCCGACAGCGGCGCGACCTCGGAGCGTTCGGTGATGCAGCTGGCGAGGGCGATCGACAGTTGCGACGCCCGCCTTCGGCGCTTCCTGGCCGTCGTCGCCGTGCTGTCGCTGCCCGACTTCGCGGCGTTCGGGCGCGGCGAGCTCGCGCGCCTCCTGCGGCGCGTCGATGGCGATGCCGGCGAGTTCGAGGCGGCCTTCCTCGATGCGACGCCGGGCGCCAGCGACGCGGTGCGATGCTTCTCGCGCGAGCTGGCGCACGAGTTGCGCGCGCGACTCGCGACCGCGGACCCGGCGACCTACCGCGATCTCCACTGGCAGGCCGGCGCGCAGGTCGAGGCGGCGGCGCGCGCGGCACCCAGGGGCGAGACGGCGAGCCGCTACCTGACGTTCCTGCTGGAGGCGCGCGCGTGGGGTGCCCTGGCCGACTGGATGAGCGTGCACGGCGCGCCCCAGGCACTGGTCGGTCGGCTGTGGGCCGCCGCCGCCCAGGAACTCCCCGCGGGTCGCGATCTGGAGCGCATCGCGCAACGGGTCGCGTCCCACTACGTCAGGCTGGGGACGTTCCAGCACCCGGACGTGCGCGACGCGTTCGCCGTGCTGGCCGCCTCGACCGACGCCGACCTGCGGACGTGGGCCGCCCTGCGGCGCGTCGAGGGCCTCGCGCTGCGGGGTCACCACGATCAGGCGGAGGCGCTGCTCGCGGCGCTGCCGTCGACCGACGATCCGCGCCTGGCGGCCGATGCCGCCATCGCGCGGGCGGGGGTCGAGCGTTGGCGGGGCCGTCGCGGGGAGGCTACCAGGCTCGTGCTCGAGGAGGCGCCCAAGTGGTTGAGGGACGCGGACCCGGGCGTCGAGACCGACGCGGTCCGGGTCAAGGCGTCGCTGTGGGCCGGGTTGCTGGCCAAGGACCGCGGCGACCTCGACGCCGCCCTCGCGAGCTTCGCTTCGGTTCCCCGTGCCGACGACCTGGACGCCGCCAGGGTCGCCTTCCAGCGCGGCGACGTGTACATGCGAATGGGACACTTCGACCGCGCGCTGTGCGCCATGGACGAGGCGGTGGCCCTCGCCCGCCGATCCGACGCCCTGGCGATCGAGCGGACGCGCTACCTGGCGCGACGGGCCACGGTGCACCGGCGGCGCGGCGACCTGCATCGAGCGGCGGCCGACTTCGCGGCCGCTCGGGCCCTGCTGCGCTCGGGTCCGGACGGTGCCACCGGTCACCGCCCCGCCGCGGACGACGGGGAGCGGGAGTTCTGGTTGGCCCGCGTCGACGACGAGGCCGGCATGCTGCTCCTGGCCGAGGGGCGCTTCGACGAGGCCGCCATCGTGTTCGACCGCGACCTTCTCCGCTTCCGGCGGTACGCCGAGGCCCACGGCGTGGACGCCACCTACCGCGTCCTCCGCAGCACCTTGCGCCTGGCCATCGCCTACGGCTGCAGGTCCGTGGGCCAACCCTTCCGCCGGCCCTTCACGGTCTCCGCCGCCTTGGGCGCCGACACGCCCGACCTGCGTCAGGCGCGCGCGCTCATCGCCGCGGTCCTCGAGCGGGTCGAGGACGACGAGGAAGGCTGGAACGTCAGCTCGCTCGCGCGCGACACGCTGCTGGTGGCGAACCTGTTCGTCGCGTCCGGCCGAGAGGCCGTGGCGCTGGCGGAACGGGCGCTCGAGGGATCGCGCTACCCCAACCAGCGGGCGCAGGCCCACGCCCATGCGGCCGCGGGCGCCCTGCGACTGCCCGACCTGGACGCGGCCGAGGCGCACACGGAGGCGGGCATCCGGGCGCAGGCCGAATCGATCGCGGCGGCGGCCGGCGAGGAACGGGGCGACGCGGAGCTGTGCGCGTGGCTGGTGTCGCTCGCGACCTGCGCCGCCGTCGCGCGCGGCGACGCCCGCACGGCAGGGCGGCGCCTGGCCCAGGGGCTCGCGCGCGCGGAGTTGCGCCCGTACCACGCCGCGCTCTTGCGGCAGTTCGGCGACGCGGTCGAGTCCCACCGGCTCGCGGGCTGGGCCCGGTCGCCGGAGCTCGCGGCCGCGCTCGACCTCGACGGTAGGCTCGACCCCGGCGCGCTGCGCCTGCCGGACGCGCTTGCCGCCCACTGGAGTCGCGTCGTCGGCGACCCCGATGCGGCGGCGGCCTCGACGACCACGACCGACGCGTCGCGCCCCCAGTGGGGACCGGAGGTGGAACCATGAGGATCGGCTTCATCGGCCTTGGCACGATGGGTGCCCCGATGGCCGCCCGCCTGCTGGCGGCCGGCCACGAGCTCACCGTGCACAACCGCACGCGCGCCCGCGAGGAGCCGCTGGCCGCCCTGGGCGCCGCCCGGGCGACCGACCCCGCGGCGGCCGCGGTGGGCGCCGAACTGGTGCTCACCATGGTGTCGGACACGCCCGACGTGGCGTCCGTCGTCTTCGGGCCCGGCGGGGTGGCCACCACGCTCGGCGCCGACGCCCTGCTGGTCGACATGAGCACCATCGCGCCCGCCGCCACGCGCGACTTCGCGCAACGCCTCGCCGCCGCGTGCGGCGCCGGCTGGCTCGACGCGCCCGTCTCGGGGGGCAGCGAAGGCGCCGAGCGCGGCAGCCTGTCGATCATGGTGGGCGGCGACGCGGGCGACCTCGAGCACGCCCGGCCCGCCCTGGAGACCCTCGGCACGACGATCACCCACATCGGCCCGGTGGGCGCTGGCCAGCTCGCCAAGGCGATGAACCAGGTCATCGTCGCCGGCACCTACGCCGCCGTGGCCGAGGGCCTGGTGCTGGGCATCAAGGCCGGCGTCGACGTGGACGCCGCGCTGACGGCGCTGGCCGGCGGCGCGGCCGGCTCCTGGGGCCTCGTCCACCGGGGACCGAACGTGGTGCGCGACCGCTACCCGCTCGGCTTCCGCGTTCGGCTCCACCACAAGGACCTCGGCATCGCCCTCGCCGCCGCACGCGAGCTCGGCGTGCCGCTGCCGATCGCGGCGCTGGTCGAGCAGTGGGAGACCGGCCTCGTGGCGCGCGGTCACGGCGACGAGGACGTGTCGGCGATCGCGCGCGTGGTCCGCGAGCAGGCCGGGCTCGGCCGGCCGGAGGGCGGCGAGCGCGAGCCGTGAGTGGCGCCGGTCAGTCGCCGCGCCCGGCCGCTTCGCTCGCCGCCGGACCCGGGCGCACGGCGAACACCCACACGCGCGGGTCCTCGCCGTCGGCCTCGACGCCGCTGGGGTAGCGGACCACGTCGACCCGCTCGAAGCCCGCCGCCGCGAGCACCCGCCGCAGCTCGGGCGGGTCGTAGGGACGCTCGCGGTGCACCTCCGTGAAGGCGCCGGCCGGGCCCTCGCACCAGGCCTCGACCGTGGCCCGTCGGGCCGCCGCGTCCCAGGCGTGCCGCCAGCGGAAGTGCACCTCTCCCGCCCAACCCTCCACCGGGTCACCCGTCCACAGCGCCGCGAGGCCCGGCGTCGTGTTCGCGTCGAACGCCCACACGCCGCCGGGCTCGAGGTGCCGGCGAACGAGGGCGGCGACGGCCGCCAGGTCGCCGTCCTCGAGCAGGTTGTTGACCACGTCGAACACGGCCAACGCGAGGGTGAACCGCCCAGGTAGCGGCGCGTCGCGCAGGTCCCCCCGCACCCAGGCCACGCCCGGCAGCTTCGCGCGGGCGACGGCCAGCATCGCCGCCGAGCCGTCGACGCCGACGACCTCCAGCCCCGCGCGGACGAGCGGCGCGGTGGCGTTGCCGGTGCCGCAGCCGAGGTCCAGCACGCGCCCGCCGCGCCACCCGCGTTCGCGCGCCCCGGCGAGGGCGAACGCGACCCAGGCGGCGTACGGCACGTCCTGCATGATCGTGTCGTAGACGTTTGCCAGGGCGCTGAAGGGCGGGGCGCGCACGGGCCAGGCTACCGCGCCGCGGCCACCGCCGCCGCGGAACCGTGCGCCAGGCCCAGGTCGGTCGAACCGCGTGGGCCATAGCGTGCGGGCGACCTCGGGCGCGCGCCCCCGCACCCCGCTGCCCCCCCGGCGGGGGCCCGCCACGAGGTTGTCCGGCGCGCCGCCGATCGAGACCATGCGTGCAGCCGAACCGGGTGGTAGCGTGGGCGGATGATCGGCGTCGACCTCGGCACCACCACGGTTCGCATCCACGTCAAGGGCAAGGGCGTCGTGCTGCGTGAGCCGGCCGTGATCGCGGTGGTGCGCGGCACCACCGACATCAAGGCGGTCGGCGAAGAGGCCTACCGCATGCTCGGGCGCACGCCCGGCAACATCACCGCCGTTCGCCCGATGGCGGACGGCGTCATCGCCGACTACACCTTGACGGAGAAGATGCTCAAGGCGTTCATCCACAAGGTGCTGACGGGACCCGCACGCTTCCTCCGCCCCACCATCATGGTGTGCATCCCCAGCGGCATCACCGAGGTCGAGAAGCGCGCGGTGGTGCAGGCCGTGCACGAGATCGGCGCCCGCAAGGCGCTGCTGATCGAGGAGCCGGTGGCGGGGGCGATCGGCGCCGGCATCGACATCGCCGAGCCCATCGGCTCGATGGTCGTCGACATCGGCGGCGGCACCACCGACGTGGCGATGATCTCGATGGGCGGCATCGTCGTGTCGACCTCGATGCGGGTCGCCGGCAACGTGTTCGACCGCGACATCATGGCCTACGTGAAGGCCAAGCACAACTTGCTGATCGGCGACCGCACCGCCGAGGAGATCAAGCGCACCATCGGCGGCGCCATGGTGCCGACCGGCGACGAGGTGTCGAGCATGGAGGTGCGCGGCCGCGACCTCATCGACGGCCTGCCGAAGACCGTCGAGGTCACGTCCGAGGACGTGGTCAACGCGCTGCGCTCGTCGCTCGACAAGGTCGCCAGCGGCGTGCGACGGGTCCTCGAGCAGTCGCCGCCGGAGCTGGTTTCCGACGTCATCGAGCGCGGCATCGTGCTGACCGGCGGCGGGGCCCAGCTCTACGGACTCGACGTCTACCTGCAGCGCATCACCAACATCCCGGTGGCGGTGGCGCCGGACCCCGAGGACTGCGTCGTCATCGGCACCAGCCGCGCCCTCGACATGGCCCACCTGCTGCAGGACGCCCGCACCCGCTACGACCGCTACTGAGCCGGTCAGCGCGCCCGCGCGGTCCGTTCAGGTTCAGTAGCCGACCGCCTGCCCGTCCTTGCGCGGGTCGCTGCCGGCGACGTAGCCGTCCGCGCCGCGCCAGATCGCCTGCGCGCCGCCGAAGGCGAAGCCGGCGTCGGGCGCGCTGATGTGCAGGTCATGGCCGAGCGCCCGGAGCCCGTCGAGGGTGGCCGCCGGGAAGCCCGCCTCCACGGCCAGCGCCCGCCCCGCGACGACCCGCCAGCGCGGCGCATCGATGGCGGCCTGCGGATTCTGGCCGTGCCCCACCATCCGAAGCATCATCTGCAGGTGCCCCTGCGCCTGCATCGGACCGCCCATCACGCCGAAGCTGCAGCGCGCCGCCCCGGCGGCCGTCACGAACGCCGGGATGATGGTGTGGAACGGGCGCTTGCCTCCGGCCACGCGGTTGGGGTGCCCGACGTCGAGGACGAAGCCGGCGCCGCGGTTCTGCAGGGCGACGCCGGTGCCCGGCACCACGACGCCGCTGCCGAAGCCCCGGTAGTTCGATTGGATCAGGCTCACCATCGCACCGTCGCCGTCCGCGGTGGTGAGGTAGACGGTCCCGCCGCCACGCGGCGCGCCATGCCCGGGATCGCCCGCGCGGTCAGCGTCGATGAGGCGCGCGCGGCCGGCCAGGTAGTCGTCGTCGAGCAGGTCGGCCGCCGTGACCTCGCGCATGTGGTCGGGATCGGCGACCCAGCGGTACGCGTCGGCCAGCGCCAGCTTCGTCGCCTCCACCTGCAGGTGCAGCCACGGCAGCGAGTCCACGGCCAGGCCGTCGAAGCCGGGGACGTGGCGGAGGATGCCGAGCGCCGCCAGGGCGGCGACGCCCTGGCCGTTCGGCGGGATCTCGTGCAGTTCGTGCCCGCGCCAATCGGTCGTCAGCGTGCCCACCCAGTCGACCCGCTGGTCGGCCAGGTCGGTCGCGTCCAGCAGGGCCCCGTGCGCCCGGGCGTGGTCGACGATGGCGTCCGCGATCGTCCCGACGTAGAACGCCTGGCCCTCGCTCGCGGCGATCGCCTCCAGGGTCCGCGCCTGCTCGACGTAGCGCCACGTCTCCCCCGCAGACGGCACGCGGCCCCCGGGGGCGAAGTCGCGCTGCCAGTCGGGCGCGTCGGCGAAGGCCGTGGCCGACGCCGCCCAGGCGAGCGCGGTGCTCGGCGACAGGGGGAATCCCTCGCGTGCATAGGCGACCGCCGGCTCGAACAGGTCGGCGAACGGTAGGCGGCCGAAGCGCCGCCACAGCTCGACCCAGCCGGACACGGCACCCGGCACCGTGACCGCGTCCCAGCCGCGCTCGGGCACCGCGTCCAGCCCCGCGAAGCGCTCCGGGGTCAGCGCCCGCGGGCTCCGTCCGGAGGCGTTCAGCCCGTGCAGCCGCGTGCCGTCCCAGACGATGGCGAAGAGGTCGGCGCCGAGGCCGTTGCCGGTCGGCTCGACGACCGTGAGCGCCGCGGCGGCGGCGATCGCCGCGTCGACGGCGTTCCCGCCCCGCAGGAGCATGCGCAGGCCCGCCTGGGCGGCCAGCGGCTGCGAGGTCGCGACCACCTGGCGGGCGAGCAGCGGCGTGCGACGCGACGTGTACGGGTTGGCGAAGTCCACGGTTCCCTCCGAGGCGAAGCGGCGCGGCCGGCGCCGGCCGCTCAGGGGCCGGCCGCCGCCGGCGGCACGCCAGCGGGCGTCGCGGCCGGCAGCAGCGCGGCCCTGGCGCAGCGCGGGGTGAGCGCGAAGCCCGCGACGTAGGCGAGCGCGAGCACCGCGACGATGCCCGCCAGGAAGGGCGTCCGCTGGGACGACACGACCATCAGCGCCGCGAACCAGGCGGGGACGGAGAGCGCGACCGCGGTGGCGACGGCGGCCGCCAGCGCGGCGGCCCGCCCCGGGCGTCCCGCCAGCGCGTAGCCGAGCGCGACCCCGAGGACGACGTGCACGACCGCCATCCCCAGGAGCACGAGCGCGACCACGTCGTTGGGCCGCGGACGCGCACCGAGGACCGCGCTCAGGCCCAGGCCGACGGCGAGCGCCAGGACGCTCTGGGCCAGGAAGGAGCCCGCGTAGGCCCAGCGCAGGGCCCGCAACGCGGCGCCGAGCGCTGGCGGCGCCGACCCGAACAGCGGCGCCAGCGGGCCGCGCGCCACGCCCGGTCCGGTCCGGGCGGCCACCTCAGTGCCCGGCGTCGGGTTGGTCGGTATGGCGAACGACCCAGCCGGCGGCCAGGACGAACGCGGCAGACAGGACCACCAGACCGATGAGAACGGCGGTGGCGTACACCATGATGGCGACGAAGGTGCTCACGCCGGGGAGTCTACCGCAGGCCGCATCCCCCGACGCAGGCGCCGCGACAGCGATACGAAGCGGGCCGTCAACGCCCCGCTGGCCACCGCCAGGCCCAGCACCAGGCCCCACCACAGGCCCACGCCCCCGAGGCCCAGGCCGAAGGCGAGCGCCACGCCGCCTCCGAGGCCCACCACCCAGTACGACACCAGCGTGACCAGCATGGGCACGCGCGTGTCCTTCAGCCCCCGGAGGGCGCCCAGCGCGCTGACCTGCAGCCCGTCGAACAGCTGGAAGGCGGCCGCGACGCCGAGGAACGCCACCGCGTGCGCGACGACCGCGGCGTTCGCGGCGTCGCCGACGTCGAGGTAGAGCGCCACGATCCAGCGCGGGGCCCACCAGTACAGCATCGCGGTCGCGGTCATGACCGCCAGCGAGGCGGCGATGCCGACGGCGCCCGCGGCGCGGGCACCCAGCGGATCGCCGCGTCCGACCGCGTGACCCACCCGGGCCGTGGTCGCGACGCCCAGCGCCAGCGGGATCATGAAGGTGAACGAGGCCGTCTGGATGGCGACCTGGTGACCGGCGAGCGAAGCCGCGCCGAAGCGGCCCATCAGCAGCGCCGACGCGGCGAACAGCCCGGTCTCGAACGCCACCGTGAGCGAGATGGGCCATCCCAGCCGGAGCACGTCGCGCGCCATCCGGCCGTCCCAGCGCCAGGGCCCGGCGAACACGCGCCGCGACCGGTCGTGCCGCGCCACGTAGGCGAAGCCCGCCAGCGCCATGGCGGCGTACACCAGGCTGGTGGCGACGCCGGTACCGGTCAGGCCGAGCGCCGGGAACCCCCAGCGGCCGAACATGAAGGCCTGGTTGGCCACCACGTTCAGGGCGACGCCGACGAACGCGACCACCATGAGGGGCCGGGTCCGCCCCTGCCCCTCGAGGTACGCCCGCAGGGCGGTGAACGCCATCCCGGGGAGCACGCCGAACGACACCGCCCGCAGGTAGCCGGTCGCGGGCGCGACGACCTCGGGATCCTGGCCCATCGCCCGCAACAGGAGCGGCATGAGCCACAGCAGGCCCATCGCGGGCGGCGTCAACGCGAGACCCCACCACATGCCTTGGCGCAGCGCCCGCACGGCCTCGGCCGGTCGCCGGGCACCGGTCGCCTGCGCGACCAGCGGTCCGACCGCGAACAGCATCGACGACAGCACGACGGTGACGAAGAAGAAGCTCACGCTGCCGAGGGCGATGCCCGCCAGCGCGTCGGGGCCGAGGCGCCCCACCATGAGCGTGTCGACGAGGCCCATGCCGTTCTGCGCCATCTGCGCCAGGGCGAGCGGCAGAGCGATCGTGAGGAGCACGGGGAACTCGCGTCGAACGGCGGCTCGCACGGCGGCCACGGTACCGCGGCGGCCGGCCGGCGTCCCCGTGCCGGGCCCCGTCCGACGGCGTGCTAGCGTACCGCCGTGGCCGTGCACGCCAGCGTCTGCCCGCTCGACTGCCCCGACACCTGCGCCGTGCGCATCACGGTCGAGGACGGGCGCGTCACGCGCCTCGAGGGCGACCCAGACCACCCCTACACGCGCGGCTTCGCCTGCGTGAAGATGCACCGCTACCCGGAGCGCCAGCACCATCCCGACCGACTGCTGCACCCACAGGTGCGGGTCGGCGCCAAGGGCGAGGGGCGCTTCGCGCGGGCCACCTGGGACGAGGCGCTCGGGCTGGTGGCCGAGCGCATTCGCGAGGCCGTCGCGCGCCACGGCGCCGAGAGCGTGCTGCCCTACAGCTACGCCGGCACCATGGGCCTCGTGGAGCGCGACCACCCGCTGGCCTTCTTCCGCGCCCTCGGCGCCAGCGAGCTCGACTGGACCATCTGCGCCGCCACCGGCGGCGCCGGCTGGGAGGCCAACTACGGCCCCCACAAGCTGGCCACCGACCCCGAGGACCTGCCGTACGCACGGGTCGTCGTCTTGTGGGGCATCGACGCGGCGCGCAGCCACGTGCACCTGATGCCCGACGTGGGCGCGGCCAAGCGCAACGGCGCCTTCGTGCTGCACGTCGACCCCTACCGCAACGACACCACCCGGGTGGCCGACGAGCACTGGCAGGTGGCGGTGGGCAGCGACACGGCGGTCGCGATGGCGATGGGCCACGTCATCCTGCGCGACGGCCTCGAGGACCGCGACTACCTCGAGCGCCACGCCCGCGGGCTCGACGCCTACCGGCGCGCGGTGGCGGACTGGACGCCCGCGCGCGCCGCCGAAGTGGCCGGGCTGGATCCGGCGCGCATCGAGGCGCTCGCCCGCCGGCTCGCGCTCGACGGCCCCGCCTACGTCCGGGTCGGCTACGGCATGACCCGCAACGAGGGCGGCGGCAACGCGGTGCGCGCGATCTCGCTGCTGCCGGCCCTGACGGGGGCCTGGCGGCACCGCGGCGGGGGCGGCGGCATCTCGACCTCGGGCGGCTTCGCGCTCGGGACCGCGCGCACGGCCGGGAAGCACCTGCTGCGGCCCGGCACGCGGGTGATCAACCAGAGCCGCCTCGCCAGCGCGCTGCTCGATCCCGACGGGCCGCCGGTCGCCAAGCTGTTCGTGTTCAACAGCAACCCGGCGGCGGTGGCGCCCGACTCCGCGCGCGTGCGCGAGGGCCTGAGCCGGGCGGACCTGTTCACCACCGTCCTCGAGCACTTCCAGACCGACACCGCCGACTACGCCGACGTCCTGCTGCCTGCGACGACCTTTCTCGAGCACCCCGACCTCTACGCCGCCTACGGCCACTACCACCTGCAGTGGGCGGAGCCGGTGGTGCCGCCGGCCGGGGGGGCCCGCCCGAACACCTGGGTGTTCCGCGAGCTCGCCCGGCGGCTGGGGCTCGACGACCCGACGCTCGCGTGGTCGGCCGAGGAGGTCGCGCGCGACCTGCTCGCCAGCGCGCACCCGCACCTGGAGGGGGTCACGTTCGAGCGGCTGCGCGCCGAGCGCTCGATCAAGCTGCGCCTGCCGACCCCGTTCCGGCCGTACGCCGCGGGCAGCCATCACCCGGACGGCAAGGTCGCCTTCGATCCGCCGCCGGTGGTCGTGGGCTTCCAGGAGCGGCCGACCCCGGCGTTCCCGCTGCGGCTGATCTCACCGCCGGGCAGCCACGTGCTGAACACCTCGATGGGCAACCTCGCGTCGCTGCTGGCGGCGGCGGGCGGCGAGCCCAGGATGCTGCTGCACCCCACCGACGCGGCCCGACTCGGGGTACGCAGCGGCGAGCGCCATCGGGTGGTCAGCGCCCAGGGCAGCATCGTGCGGCGCATCGACGTCAGCGACGCCGCCCGCGAGGGCGTCCTGGTCGCCCTCGGGCAGTGGTGGCCGAAGCTGGCACCCGACGGGCGCAGCCTGAACGACCTCACCAGCGAGCGTCTCACCGACCTGGGGGGCGGCAGCACGTTCGGCAACGCCGTCGTCCGGGTGGAGCCGCTCTAGCGCCGCCGGACCCGTCCGGCGGCGCGACCGGAAGCCGGCCTACGCTCGCCTACCGATGCCGAGCGCCTCCGCCTGGTACCTTGGCGCATGGTCCGCGCCGCCCTGATCGCCCTGTTCGTCCTCGTCGCCGCGGTCGTGGCGGCCTGGCGCTTCGAGCTGCTGCCGAACCCCTTCGCCCGCGAGCCCGCGCCGCCGGCGGTGCCGGCGCTGCTGGCGGCCCTGGCCGCCGGCGACGAGGCCGGCGTCCTGGCCGCGCTCGCGGCCGGTGCGGGCGTGGCCGTGCTCGACGCGGAGGGCCGGCCGCCGCTGCACGTGGCCGCCCGCGGGGGCCTCGCGCAGGCCGCCGCCGCGCTGATCGCATCGGGCGCCGACGTGCAGTGGGTGGCGGCCGACGGCAGCACCGCCCTGCTGGAGGCCCTGCGCCACGCCCCCGACCCGAGCCTGCCGCTGCTCCTGCTGAACGCCGGGGCCGACCCGACGGTCGTCGACGCCAACGGACAGGGGGCCCTCGACCACGCGAACGCGAACCCCGCCGTGCGCCACAGCGGCCTGGGACTGCGGCTGCGTGAGCTCGTCGAGCGGCCGTTCATCCGCGGCTGGCCGAGCGTGTACGTGGTGCCGGTGACGGACGCCACCATCAGCTCCCGCGCCGCTCACTGGCCCAACGCGTTGCGCGCCTACCGCAACGGCACCCACGAGGGCTTCGACTTCTACGGCGGCGCCATCAGCGGGACCGCCACCATCGCCTACGGCACGCCGATCGTCGCGGTCGCCGACGGGGTCGTCACGCGCGCCGACCACGACTTCGTCGAGCTCGACGCGGCGGCCTACGACGCGAACATCCAGGAGGCGCGCGGCGCGCTCTCCACGCCGCCGGCGATCCTCAACCAGTTGCGCGGCCGACAGGTGTGGATCGAGCACGCCGGCGGCTTCGTCAGCGTCTACGCCCACCTATCCGACATCCCGGCCGACGTGGTGGCCGGCACCCCCGTGGCCCAGGGCCAGGTGATCGGCCTGACCGGCAACTCCGGCACCTTCGAGGCGTCGCGCGCCACGCGCGACGACCCGCATCCGCACGTGGAGATCTGGCGCGGGGCAACCTACCTCGGCCAGGGCCTTGAGCCGGCGGAGATCTACGCGCTGGCGGGCCAGGTGTTCGGTCAGCGCGCGTTGCCGCCGCGCTGGGTCCCCTGACCCGCCGGGCCGCGACGCATCGGCCGCGGCGGCGCGCTGTCTCGGCACCCGTCGTCAGCGCGCCAACCAGCGAAGCGCCCGCGGTCGGTGACCGCGGGCGCTTCGCTTGACGCGGGCGGGCGCGTCCGGGTTCAGCCGTCCTGGATCTGCAGCTTGCGCACCTTGGCCTCGGCGGCCTTGGGCATGCGCAGGTTGAGGACACCGTTCAGGACGCGCGCCTCGATCGCCTCGACGTCCACGCCGACGGGCAGCCGGACGGTCCGCGTGTAGGCCCCACGGGGCAGCGACCGCAGCCAGTAGCGGCGGCCCTCCCCTTCGGGCGCGGCCGGGAGCTCGGCGCGGACCGTGAGCTGCCTGCCCTCCACCGAGACGTCGATGCCGTTCGACGCGACGCCCGGTACGGCGAGCTCCAGGACCAGCGTGTCCTCGGTCTCGTAGAAGTCCATGGCGAGACCGTTCGCGTCGCCGCGGCCGACGTCGTCGAACAGGCGCTCGAAGCCGTCGAACAGCTCCTCGGCGAGGCTGCGGCGCAGGACAGGGGCGGCGTACACGTTGGGCGAGCGGACGAGGGACATGGTCGCCTCCAGGGGGTTGGATTCGCGGTGGGCGGCCCGGACGACGCCATCGCCGCCCCGTCGCCTCACCTGACGACAGAATAAAACCTGAGCGTCTTGTTGTCAAGTTCCCTGAACGTGCCGTCGCGGCCTCACCTGCGCGACGGCCCCCCACCGAACCCGGTCGTCACCAGGGCAGGTTGAACCCCGCATGGTGCCCCGAGCCGTAGTACGCCTCGATCTCGTCCGGGATGCCGGCGACCTCGTCGACCACCTTGAAGAGGTGGAGGTCGTGCTCGGCGATGGTGCCGCTCCGGACCAATGCCCCCTGCAGCCACTGCACCAGGCCGCGCCAGTACTCCACGCCCACCAGGAACACCGGGAACGGCTTGATCTTCTTGGTCTGGATCAGCGTGAGCGCCTCGAACAGCTCGTCGATGGTGCCGAACCCGCCCGGGAACACGACGAACGCGGTCGAGTACTTGACCAGCAACACCTTGCGGACGAAGAAGTAGCGGAAGTTGACCTTGTCGGTCTGGTAGGCGTTGGGCGCCTGCTCGTGCGGCAGCGCGATGTTCAGGCCGACGCTGCGCCCCCCCGCCTCGTACGCGCCCTTGTTCGCCGCCTCCATGATGCCGGGTCCGCCGCCGGTCACGACTGCGTACCCGCGGCGCGCCAGGTCGGCGGTGAGGGCCTCCGCCTTGCGGTAGACCGGGTGGTCGGGTTCCAGCCGCGCCGAGCCGAACACGGTGACGGCCTTGCCGACGTCGGCCATCTCCTCGAAGCCCTGCGCGAACTCGCCCAGGATCCGGAACATGCGCCAGGCGTCCTCGGCCATGGCGTCGATGACGTACTGCTTGCCGTTGACGTCCATGCGCGATGCTACCCGCTGGTCGCCGCCAGCAACGCATCCAAGCTCTCTTCCAGGCGGTCCGGACGCGCCGCGCGCAGGCGGTCCGCGTCGTGGGTGCCCCAGGTGACGGCGTAGGTGGCGAGCCCCGCGGCGCGCCCCGCCTCGATGTCGTGGACGGTGTCGCCCACCATCCACACGCCCTCGGCGTCGAGCGCCGCCAGCGCCCGCAGCACCACGTCGGGGGCGGGCTTGTGGGGGAAGCCGTCCGTGCCCTGGACGACGTCGAGCGCGTCGTCGAGGCGCAGCGCCGCGACCAGCCGGCGCGCCATGTCGCTGCGCTTGGTCGTCGCCACCGCCAGGCGGAAGCCGCGTGCCCGCAGCGTCGCCAGCGCCTCCGGGACGCCCGCGAAGGGGCGCGTCTGGCGCGTGAAGCGCTCCGGGTAGATGCGGCGATAGGCGGCGGCGAGGTCGGCGACCCGCGCGCTCGGTGCGAACGCGGCGTACATCGCCTCGAGCGGCAACCCGACGTGCGCACGCACCGCGGCCTCGGCCGGCGCGGCCATGCCGAACTCGGCGAACGCGTCGCGGAACGCCCCGACGATGTCCGGCAGCGAGTCGACGAGGGTGCCGTCGAGGTCGAACACGATCGCACGGGCGCTCACCGGCGCCGCAGGTGCGCCACGGTGACGCCGTGGCCGCCCTCGTAGGGCACCGCGTCCTCGAAGCGCTCGACCAGGCGCTCGTCCTTGAGGTAGCGGCGCACGGCGTCCCGCAGGGCCCCGGTCCCCTTGCCGTGCAGCACCCGCACGCTCTCGACCTGCAGCGCGTGGGCCTCGCGCACGAGGTCGCGCACCTTCTCGATCGCCTCCTCGACGCGGTCGCCGCGCACGTTCAGCTCGTGCTCGAAGCCCGCGACCGGGGCCACCGGCGCCTGCGATGGCCTGCCGGCGTCGGCCGGCCGCACCAGGGTCGCCTCGTGCCGCGCCACCTCGACCTTGAGCAGGCCCAGCTGCACCACCAGCTGGTCGCCCCGCACCTCGACCACCGGGCCCTCCGCGCCGTAGGCGTCGACCCGCACCACCGCGCCGGGCGCGATGCGGGCGGCGGGCGCGGGCGCGGGCGCGACACCCAACGCGCCGGCGGGCGCGCGCCGCTTGGCCTCACGGCGCAGCTGCTGGATGGCCTCCAGCGCCTTGCCGCGCTGGCTCGGGTCGCTGCGTGCCGTCTCGCGCCAGGCCTTGGCGCGCGCGAGC
>Ga0209498_1000195_pt1 | contig 36457 bp, 34 predicted proteins | sample WalLakDeSediment_FD_184131 | JGI IMG/M metagenome (GOLD analysis project Ga0209498, IMG submission 184131) | Lake sediment microbial communities from Walker lake, Nevada to study Microbial Dark Matter (Phase II) - Walker Lake 11/02/13 Deep... | ecosystem: Environmental > Aquatic > Freshwater >... | reverse complement strand
ACGAACTGGAGCTCAACGGTTACCACGGGATCATCGAGGAGGCGGCATGAGCACGAACGCCCTGAGCCAGCACTACGCCGAGCAGGTGCAGCGCCTGCAGGACGGGCTGCCCGGCGCCATTCCCGAGTGGCTCGCCGGCCGCCGCCGCGGTGCCGCCGCGCGTTTTTCCGAGGCAGGCTTCCCCGATCCACGCCAGGAAGAGTGGAAGTACACCAACGTGCGCCCGATCGCAACCAAGCCCTTCATGGCGGCGATAACCGATGCCCCGGTGTCGGAGGAAGCGCTGCGCGCGATGGGCTTCGAGGGCCTGGATGCGTACCGCATGGTCTTCGTGGACGGGCGGCTGCGCGCGGAGTTCTCCGATCTGGCCGATCTTCCCGCGGGGGTCACCGTGCAGGGACTGACCGAGGCGCTGGCCTCCGACCCCGACCCGTTGGAGCCCTTGCTCGGCACGCTCGCGCATGATCGTTTCTCGAGTTTTGCTGCGGCGAACATGGCCTTCCTGACGGACGGCGCGGTGATCCGGCTGGGCAAGGGCGTACGCCTGGAGCGGCCCCTGCACCTGTTGATCGTCGGTTCCGCCGGTGGTCCCGCGACCTGGAGCCACCCCCGGGTGCTGATCCAGGCCGGGGAGGGCTCCGAGGCCACCGTAATCGAGCACTATGCGGACCTGGAAGGTGCCAGCGGCTTCACCAATACGGTGACCGAGCTGCGTGCCGAGGCCGGGGCACAGCTGCGTCATTACCTGCTGCAGGACCACGCCGATAGCGCGTATCACGTGGGCAGTGTCTTCATCCAGCAGCGGCGCGACAGCCGTGTGACTTCGCACAACGTGAATCTCGGCGGTCGCCTGGTTCGCCACGATCTGAATGTCGACCTGACCGAGCCGGGCGCAGAGATCGAACTCAATGGCCTGTTCCTGGTGGGCGGGCGCCAGCACGTGGACACCCATACCCGGGTTCATCATTCCTCGCCGCACACGACGAGCCGGGAACAGTACCGGGGTATCGGCCAGGGTCACGGCCGGGGCGTTTTCAAGGGCCGGGTGCTGGTGGAGCGGGGCGCGCAGAAGACCGATGCCCAGCAGCACAGTGCCAATCTGCTGCTCTCGCCCAACGCGGAGATCGACACCAAGCCGGAACTGGAGATCTATGCCGACGATGTGAAATGCGCCCACGGCGCCACCGTCGGCCAGCTCGACGAGACATCGATGTATTACCTGCGCAGCCGTGGTATTGATGCCGAGGCGGCGCGGGGCATGCTGGTGTTCGCCTTTGCCGACGAGGTCCTCGAGCGGATGGAGCTGGCTCCCGTACGCACCAGCATCGAAAGGCGGCTGGCGGCGCGGCTCCCGGAAGCCGGTGCGATCGACGTCATCGGCTGAACATGGCCCACCATCATTCGCAGTTGAAACCTTGAACAGAGAGGCCAGGACATGCAGGTTCAGGAAATGATCAAACTCAGCCGTGACTGCCCGGCGGTTGCGGTGCCCGCGGGGCAACGGGTGATGATCGGCGAGGGCGGCGAGGTCGGGCTGGTGCAGGCGCTTGGCGGCAGCTATACGGTGACCGCCGAGGGCCGCATGTTCCGGATCGATGCCAAGGACGCGGATGCGTTGGGCAAGGAGCCAACACCACGCCCCGAACTGCCGGAAAACGCCTCGGACGAGGAGGTCGAGAAGTTGATCTGGGATCAGATGCGTGGCTGTTACGACCCCGAGATCCCGATCAATATCGTCGACCTGGGGCTGATCTACCGCTGCGAGATCGAGCGCAACGAAGCCGGTGGCCGCTCGGTGCACATCGATATGACGCTGACCGCACCCGGTTGCGGCATGGGCAACGTGATCGCCACCGACGTGTGGCAGCGGGTGATGGAAGTCCCTACGGTAGACGAGGCCACGGTCGAGGTCGTCTTCGATCCGCCCTGGGACGCCTCGCGCATGACCGAGGCTGCGCGCCTGCAGACGGGAATGTTCTGACATGAATGGTTGGGTAGACGTGGCCCCGCCGAATGAAATCGAACCGGGGCAGCACCGGTTGGTCGATGTCGATGATGTGCCGGTCCTCGTCTTCAATGTCGAGGGCGATTTTCATGCCATCGAGGACATGTGTTCGCATGAGGAGTACCCAATGGCCGGCGGGGAGGTCAAGGGCGACCGCATCACCTGCCCGCAACACGGGGCGGAGTTCTGCCTGCGCACCGGCGCGGCACTGACCGCTCCCGCCTATGAGCCCCTCACCACCTTCCCCGTACGGATTCACGAGGGCATGGTGCAGGTCCGGGATGATCGCTGGGATTGAGACGGGCTCATCAGGCCCCATCATCGAGCGAGCAGAGTTGACACGATTCAGGAGAAGCAGGCAATGAACACCACGGCCGTTGAGAGCAGCACACCCACCAGCACCGCGCAGGTGCCCGAGGCAGACCGCGTCCGGGCGACGGACAAGGCCACGCGTCACATCCTGAAACAGATGGAATCGGATCCATCCGCGATCGGTTTCCGTCTCGAGGTGAAGCGGACGGGCTGCTCCGGCTGGATGTACGTGGTCGACCTCGTCCGCGAGGCGCGCGACGACGACATGATCTTCAGCGTCGGTGGCGGTCTCGACATCTACGTCGATGAGAAGAGCTTCGGTTTCGTCCATGGCACGGAGATCGACTTCGTTTCCGAGGGGCTGACCCGGCAATTGGTGTTCAACAATCCCAACGTCACGGCCGAATGCGGCTGCGGCGAGAGCTTCTCCATAGGCTAGTACTCTGGCGACGCGCATGTCCCTGGGTTTCGTTCCGCAGTGGTTTTGGCCGTAGCGCCCTTGGTATACTGCACGGCTTTGCCGACCGGATGCAGCGTCATGGAACTGAACCCGTACTATTCCAATATCTCCGACCTCCAAGGCCGTCTCGAAGGCCTTAGGGGGTATCTTTGACTTCGCTGCCCGGGAAGAGCGGCTGGAAGAGATCCTGCGTGAACTGGAGGCGCCCGACGTCTGGAACGATCCGGAACGCGCTCAGGCGCTAGGACGCGAGCGCGCGCAGCTGGAGGCCGTGGTCCTTAACATCCGCGAGATCGAGGGCCAGCTGAATGACAGCCTGGGTCTGCTGGAACTCGCCGAGGCCGATGACGACAGCGAGACGGTGGCCGCGATCGAGACCGACCTGGCCACGTTGAACGCGCGCGTGGAGGAACTCGAGTTCCGGCGCATGTTCGCCGGCGAGATGGATTCGGCGAACGCCTTTCTGGACATCCAGGCCGGCTCCGGCGGCACCGAGGCGCAGGATTGGGCCAACATGCTGCTGCGTATGTATCTGCGCTGGGGTGAGCGCCGCGGCTTCAAGACCGAGGTGATCGAACTCTCCGATGGCGAGGTGGCCGGGATCAAGAGTGCGACCGTGCGCTTCGAAGGTGAATACGCCTTCGGCTGGCTGCGCACCGAGACCGGCGTACACCGCCTGGTGCGCAAGTCGCCCTTCGATTCGGGTAATCGGCGCCATACTTCCTTTGCCGCGGTCTTCGTTTCGCCCGAGGTCGACGATTCCTTCGAGATCGAGATCAACCCGGCGGACCTGAAGGTGGACACCTACCGCGCGAGCGGCGCTGGCGGACAGCACGTGAACCGCACCGAGTCCGCGATCCGGATCACGCACATGCCGTCGGGCGTCGTCGTTGCGTGTCAGAACGACCGCTCCCAGCACAAGAACCGCGACACGGCGATGAAGCAGCTGAAGGCCAAGCTCTACGAGTTGGAGATCCAGAAGCGCAACGCCGAGAAGCAGGCGGAGGAGGATGCCAAATCGGACATCGGTTGGGGCAGCCAGATCCGTTCCTACGTACTGGACCAATCAAGAATCAAAGACCTGCGCACGGGTGTTGAAGTGGGAAATACACAGGCGGTGCTGGATGGCGACCTCGACCAGTTCATCGAAGCCAGCCTCAAGAGCGGACTCTGACACAGAATGAATGCCCCGGAACTCGACGAGAATCGACTGATCGCGCAACGGCGCGAGAAGCTCTCCGCCCTGCGCCAGGAGGGTTCGGCGTATCCGAACGACTTCCGGCGGGATGTGCTGGCGGCCGCTCTGCACGCCCAACACGACGATGCGGAGCCCGAGGAGCTGCAGGCAGCGGGGATCGAGGTCGCGGTGGCCGGGCGCATGCTCGGCAAACGCGTGATGGGCAAGGCCAGTTTCGCGACCCTGCGCGACATGTCCGGGGACATCCAGCTGTTCGTGCAGCGCGATGCCCTGCCGGAGGGCGTGTACCCGGCGTTCAAGCAGTGGGATCTGGGCGACGTGCTCGGCGCGCGGGGAACGCTGTTCAAGACCCGCACCGGGGAGTTGTCGATCCAGGTGCAGGAGTTGCGGCTGCTGACCAAGAGTTTGCGTCCGCTGCCGGAAAAATTCCACGGCCTGTCCGACCTGGAGACACGCTACCGCCAGCGCTATGTCGATCTGATCACTTCCGAGGAGACCCGGGCGCTGTTCCGCAGGCGCACCCGGATCATCGAGTACATCCGCGACTACTTCACCGACGCCGGATTCCTGGAGGTCGAGACGCCAATGATGCAGGCGATCCCCGGGGGCGCCACGGCACGTCCGTTCGTGACCCACCACAACGCGCTGGGGATGGACCTTTTCCTTCGCATCGCACCGGAGCTGTACCTGAAAAGGCTCGTGGTCGGCGGCTTCGAGAAGGTCTTCGAGATCAACCGCAATTTCAGGAACGAGGGCCTCTCCACCCGGCACAATCCCGAGTTCACGATGCTCGAGTTCTACGAGGCCTTCGTGACCCACCACGAATTGATGGATCGCACGGAGGAACTGGTGCGCGGTCTGTGCGCGGACATCCTCGGAACCACCGTGATTGAATATCAGGGTGAGAGCCACGATTTCGGGCGGCCGTTCACGCGCATGACCGTGCGCGAGGCCATCGTCGCCTTCAACCCGGAGATCGCGGATGCGGATCTGGACGATGCGGAGCGTATGCGCGCCCACTGCGAGCGGCTCGGCATCACGCTGAAGCCGGGTTACGGTCTCGGCAAGTTGTGGATCGAGGTCTTCGAGAAGACCGTTGAGACGGGGCTTCGGGATCCGACCTTCATCACTGCCTATCCCACCGAGGTTTCACCGTTGGCCCGGCGCAGTGATGCCGATCCCTTCGTGACCGATCGGTTCGAGTTCTTCGTCGGCGGACGTGAAATCGCCAACGGCTTCTCCGAATTGAACGACCCGGAAGACCAGGCGGAGCGTTTTCGCAGCCAGGTCGTGGAGAAGGAAGCCGGCGACCTGGAGGCGATGCATTACGATGCCGACTACATCCGGGCGTTGGAATACGGATTGCCCCCGACGGCGGGCGAGGGCATCGGCATCGACCGCCTCGTGATGCTCCTCACCGATTCCCCGTCGATCCGCGACGTTCTGCTGTTCCCGCATCTGCGTCCCGAGACCTGAGGCCTTTTTGGACTGCGGTGGCTCGCCACCGCTTTGGGTATGCAGTCCAGCCGCTGTGGCAAAAGCGGGAGCAAGCTACCGCACTCCAGATGGGCGCCCCCGTTTTCGCGGTAAACTGGGCCTCAAATCCTCTCGGGAATACAGGCATGGGTGGGTGGGGGTGTCCGCACGAGGTTCGTGGTGAATGCCAGCGGGTGCTGGGCAGGACCTGCGAGCCCGGAATGAAGGGTTGCGTGCTCGCGGGCCGCTTCCTGTTCAGCGAGCCAACGAAGAACACGCCGCGGGTGTTGCGGGAGAAGGACGGCTCACAGGGGCCGCGGGAGCCCGATCCGGGCCGTAAGCGCCACCGGCAATGACAGGTCGGACAGGTTCGTTTCGACAGCAGTTGCCGAGTGAGGTTGCCCGTTGTGGCCGAAAGCGGGAGCAAGCTCCCGCACTCCACAACGCTCCCTGGCACCCTGTCCCAACGCGAGTGTCGACTCCTCGAATGCCGCAATCGCGGCAGAAATCCGCGTTCCTGGTTTTCGCTTCGGAACTTCGATGATCCAGGAGCGGCAATCATGAACGTTCTCGCCGATCGCTCCCCGCGGTTGGTCTGCCTCGATGCGGCAGGGACGCTGTTCCGCGTGCGCGGATCGGTCGGAGCCATCTATGCCGAGGTCGCCGTGGCGCATGGGTTGCCCGATCGGGAGGGTCTCGCGCAGTTACTCGATCAACGGTTCAGGACAGCATTCCCAGCGATGCCTGCACCCGTTTATCGGTTCGGTGACCGGACTCATAATGACAACGTGGATCGCGAGTGGTGGCGCCTGCTGGTCGCCCAGGTGCTGGAGGGGCTGGGGTCCCTGTCCTTCCCGGACTTCTTCGATCAGGTCTACGCCGTCTTTGCCGATCCGTCGGTCTGGGAGACCTACCCGGAGGCGGCAGAGGTCCTGGAGGAGCTCCGGCGCAGCGGGTTGCGGCTCGCCATCGTCTCGAACTTCGATGCCCGGCTGCTTCCGGTTTGTGAAGGACTGGGCCTGACTGCAGCGGTGGACGCCATCGTGATCGCAGCCGAGGTGGGGGTGGCCAAGCCCGGGGCGGGGATCTTCCATGCCGCAGTACAGCGGTTCGGGCTGCCGCCGTCAGCGGCCCTGCATGTGGGTGACTCGCTCAGCGAGGACGCGGAGGGGGCGCTGTCCGCCGGACTGCTTGCGGTGCATCTGCAGCGGGACGGGGACGACGGTTCCGGAGCGCTTCCGCCCGGCGTCCAGGTGATCCGGGATCTGCGCGAGCTGCCCGCCATGACCGGGGTGTGACCCGCGCCGCCGCCTGGGGTGTGGTTCGAGATCGATGCCGAAAGCGGGAGCAAGCTCCCGCACTCCACAGAGATGGCAGGGCTCGATATGGAGTGCGGTGGCTTGCCACCGCTTTGCGGCGGGGAGCGTGCCCGGGGGCCGAAAGCGGGAGCAAGCTCCCGCACTCCATACGGCGGGCGTGCTCGTTAATGCGCTTCGGAACGTCCGTTGTAGGCCTGTGCAAGTCGGGTCTGGACATCGTTGGGTGCCGGCTCGTAGTCGCCTCCCGACACCACGAACTCGCTGTCCCCGGCACAGATCGACTTCAGGCGGGCCTCGAAACCGTCCATTTCGGCCAGCGGCACCAGCGCATGGATCTCGGTCCAGCCGGGATTCGGGCTGTCCGTTCCGGTGACGCGGCCGCGGCGGCTTGAGAACTCCGCGCTGATCTCGCCGAAGTGGCGGTCGGCCGCCTTGACGCTGACGTTCACGAGCGGTTCCAGCACCACCGGCCTGGCGCCTCGCGCAGCCTCCAGCGTGGCGTGCTTCGCGGCGAGAGAGAACGAGATTTCGTTGGAATCCACCGCATGGTGCTTGCCGTCGAAGACGGTCACGCGCAGATCCTGGATCGGGTAACCGGCCAGAGCACCGTCTTCCAGCGCCTGGGCCACCCCTTTCTGCACCGCGCTCATGAAGTTGCCGGGGATCGCCCCACCCTTGACCTCGTCCTGGAAATCGAACCCCGCACCGCGTGGTAACGGCTCCACGCGCAGCGCGACCTCGCCGAACTGCCCGGACCCGCCACTCTGCTTCTTGTGACGGTAACGGGCCTCGGCGGAGCCGGTGATGGTCTCGCGGTACGGCACCTCGGGCGCCGCGGTGTCGAGCTGAAGGTTCCAGCGCCCCGAGAGCTGATCCAGCAGCAGCTTCAGGTGCAGTTCGCCCAGGCCACGGACCACAGTCTGGCGGGTCTGGGGCTCGAAACCTACCTCGAGGCAGGGATCCTCGTCGAGCATGCGGGGCAGGGCTTCGGAGAGCTTCTGCTCGTCACCGTGCTTGCGTGGCAGCAGCGCCAGCCCGAAGACGGGTTTCGGAAAGGGCGGCGGGACCAGGTGGAAGTAGTCCTCGTCATGCGAATCATGTAGCACCGCATCCCGGTGGAGTTCGTCGACCCGTGCCACCGCGCAGATGTCTCCGGGAACGCCGCGCGTCGTCTCGTTCTGGTTGCGTCCCTGCAGGCGGAGCAGGTGGGAAACCTTGAACGGCTTTCTGGCGTCTCCGATCAACAGCTGGGTGTTCGGGGTCACGGTGCCCTGGTGAATGCGAAACAGCGCGAGATGGCCGCGGAACGGGTCGTTCTGCACCTGAAACACATGGGCGATGACGTGGCGGTCCGGGTCCGGGACGACCTCGACGGGCTTGGCGGCTGCGCCCTCCCCCTTGACGAAGTGGGGCAGGTTACCCTCGGTGGGGTCGGGCATCAGGCGTCCGAGGATATCCAGCAACTCGCGGATTCCGGCACCGGTCTGCGCGGACACGAAGCACACCGGGATCAGGTGACCTTCGCGCAGCGCCTGTTCGAAGGGGTCGTGCAGCTGTTCAGGATCCAGGGACTGCCCCTGTTCCAGGTAGCGCGCCATCAGATCCTCGTCCAGTTCGACGACCTGGTCCACGATCGCTTCGTGGGCATCCGCGACGCTGGAGAATGCGGTGGCGGCGGACTCGTCGGGATTAAAGAAGCAGTCGATCACGCCGGCACCACCCGGGGCTGGCAGGTTGATCGGCAGGCACACCGGACCGAAGCTATCGGTGATGCTGTTCATGAGCTCGCCGAGATCTTCGCCAGCGGCGTCGATGCGGTTGACGATGATCATGCGGCACTTGTCGGTGGCAGCGTCCATCACCTTGCGGCTGACGGCCTCGATCCCGGCCGAGGCATTGATCACCAGGGCCGCGGTTTCCACGGCGGGCAGAGCAAGCAGGGCCCGGCCGAGCAGATCCGGAAGTCCGGGGGTGTCCAGGAGATTGATCCAGTGCCCGGCCCATTCCATGTGGGCGAGGGTGGTGCTCAGCGAATGCCCCATGGCCTTTTCCAGGGGATCCTGGTCGCTCAGCGTGTCGCCCCGCTCGACCTGCCCGGGGGTCTGGATTTCCCCGGTGGCCGCGAGAAGGGCTTCCAGCAGGGTGGTCTTGCCGCTGCCGGCGTGGCCTAGGAGGGCGACATTACGAATGTCGTGTACTGCGGTCGGAGTCATCGGACGCTTCCGTTTGGATGAATGAGGCGAATTCTGGCGTGTCGCTCATGCGCTGACAACGGGAACGGCGCTTCCCCGGTGCGTGGACGGGGGAGGGTGCGCCGGTGGGACGTCCCAGCGCCGGAGCGGTCGCCCGGGCAATCCGGCTCCCAAACGTCAGAAATAGCCGTCGAGACGCAGGTAGCCGATCAGGAACAGCAGGGAGAGCACGCCAGCGATTACGTAAAGGGTATTCGAGAGCTTCCGGTTGTTGGGTCGGCTGAAGAAGGCGGCCCACAGCGACAGAAGGATCAGTACGACAAAGAAGAACAGGAAACGCATGGTTCTCAGGCACTCCCGGGGACCGTGTAGGGAAGTGGAATCACGTGCGCGGCGGAGCCGTCGGGGCTGCCCCAGCGCAGGGGTTCCTCGGATGCGGCGATCTGCACCACCGCCAGCGCGGCGTAGAGGCCGTCGGGGTGCATGACCGCATCCACGATTTCGCCGTCGGGCTGGCCCGGGTCGCCACTGGCGCGGTAGACCGGGCTGCCGGGCATCGGGCGCTCCTGTCCCTCGATGGCCAACCGGAACATCCGCCGCTTCAGCTTGCCGAGATAATGCATGCGCGCCACCACCTCCTGTCCCGGGTAACAGCCCTTCTTGAAACTGATCCCGTTCAGGGCGTGCAGGTTGACCATCTGCGGGACGAACGTCTCGCTGGTCTCCGGGTAGATGGTCGGCACGCCCGCGAGGATGTCCAGCAGGCGCCAGCCCTCGGGTCCCACCGGCGCACTGTGCACGTTCAGGTCGTTCCAGAGCGACCGGCAGGCATCGATCTCGCCGGCGAATTCGAAGCGCGGGTGCACCATGTGCTGCACCCGAACCACGCTGACGCCCTTGCGGCTCAGTACGTCGTTGATTTCCGTGGGAAAGGTGCCGAGGGCAGCGGCGAGCTGCTGCTCCGCCGTGGGTCCGGACAGGCCGAAGCGGATGCGGGAGTCTTCCGCGTTCTCGATCACCACCTCGGCCCGCATCACGAACATCGCCAGCCGCTTGCGCACCGTTTCCACCTGGCCCGGATTCATCTCCAGCAAGTAGGCGTCGCGGTCCAGCATGACCCGGAACACGGCGTAGGCACGACCCTTGGGGCTCGAGAAGCTGGAGAGCTGGGAGCGGGTCTCACTGACCTCGCGGATGTCGTTGCCGAATTGGCCCTGTAGAAAGGACTGCGCACCCTTGCCCCGTACCTCGAGCAGGCCCCGGTGCGAAAGGTCGCAGATCACGTCGCCATTGACCGCCACGCGCCGTTCGCGCTCGGCGTTGCCGAAGTCTCGCAGCAGGTCGCCCTCGAACTCGGCGCCCGCATCGATCAGGTGTTTTTTCCAGTCGTCGCGCATCGCTTGCTTCCTCGCGGTGTGGCTATACTGTGGAACCAACCCCGGCCATAGTAGACGAACAGATGAACGGGCGTCAGGTAGTCCCACGGCACCCGTGACGAAGAGGAGAAATGCATGCCCAGCCAGGCGCGTCCGGTCTTCCTGGATCTGACCAAGATCAGCCTTCCCGTCAATGCCTTGGTTTCCATTCTCCACCGCGTCACCGGGGTCCTGCTCATTCTTTCGATCCCTCTGGTTTTATGGCTTTTCGGTCGTTCGCTTGCGGATCCCGTGGGGTTCGCACAGGCCGTTGACCTGCTGCGACACCCGCTTGGACTGTTACTGCTGCTCGTCTGGCTGTGGCTTCTGATGCATCATTTCTTCGTCGGAATCCGGTTCCTGCTGGTGGAGATCGGCATCGGCGAGACGCGCGAGGGCGGGCGCCAGACGGCCTGGTCTGCGTTGATCGCCGGGGTGGTCGCCGCGGCCCTGCTCTGGGTATTGTTCCTATGAGCCTCCTGAGCGGGCAGCGCGCCTGGTTGCTGCAACGGGTTACCGCCATCTATGCCGGACTCTACGTCTTCCTCGCGATCGCGGTTCTGCTGGCGCGGCCCCCCGCGGATCACGGTGCCTGGGTGGCCCTGGTCACGCATCCGGTGGTCTGGCTGGCGACCGCGGCGTTCATCGTTCTGATGCTGCTGCACGCCTGGATCGGGCTGCGCGACGTGATCCTCGATTACGTTCGACCCGTGTCCGTCCGGCTGACGGCCCTGGTGGCCGTGGCAGTGGCGTTCCTGCTGCTCGGCTTCTGGGCACTGTGGATCCTGATCGAGGCGGCACTGACATGAAGCTCACCACGCGCAAGTTCGATGCCCTGATCATTGGGGCCGGGGGCGCCGGTCTGCGCGCCGCTCTGCAGTTGTCCAACGCCGACGCCCGTGTCGCGGTGGTGTCGAAGGTGTTCCCGACGCGCTCGCACACCGTGGCCGCGCAGGGCGGTGTGAACGCCGCGCTGGCCAATGTCCTGCCGGACTCCTGGCACTGGCACATGTTCGACACCATCAAGGGCTCCGACTATCTCGGGGACCAGGACGCGATCGAGTACATGTGCCGGGCCGCCCCCAAGGTCGTCTACGAGCTGGAACACTTCGGGGTGCCGTTCTCACGGCTGGACGATGGCGGCATCTACCAGCGTGCCTTCGGCGGACAGAGCCAGAATTTCGGCAAGGAACAGGCGGCACGGACCTGTGCCGCCGCGGACCGGACCGGCCATGCGATCCTGCATTCGCTATACCAGCAGAACCTTCGCGCACGCACGCATTTCTTCGACGAGTACTTCGCGATCGACCTGATCAAGGACGAAGCAGGCTATGTGCTGGGCGTGGTGGCCTTCGAGATCCTGACCGGCGAGCCGATCGTGATCGAGGCCAAGACCACGCTGATCGCCACCGGCGGCGCGGGGCAGATCTTCCGCACCAACACCAACGCGCTGAGCAACACCGGCGATGGCATGGCCATGGCCCTGCGCGCGGGTGTGCCGCTGGAAGACATGGAATTCGTGCAGTTTCACCCGACCGGAATCGCCGGTCGCGGGATGCTGATCACCGAGGGCGTGCGCGGCGAGGGCGGCTTCCTGATCAACGGCGAGGGTGAGCGCTTCATGGAGCGCTACGCGCCACAGGCAAAGGACCTCGCATCCCGCGACGTGGTCAGCCGTGCGATTGCGATCGAAGTGCGCGAGGGTCGGGGCTGCGGCAAGAACAAGGATCACGTCCTCCTGGATATGCGCCACCTCGGCACCGACACGATCATGAAGAAGCTCCCGGGCATCCGCGAGATGAGCATGACCTTTCTCGGCGTCGATCCCATCGAGAAACCCATTCCCGTCTTTCCGACCTGTCACTACAGCATGGGCGGCATCCCCACCAACCGCGATGGCCAGGTCGTGGTTCCGGTCAAGGACACGCCGGAAGATCCGGTGCCGGGGCTCTACGCCGCGGGCGAGACGGCCTGCGTCTCGGTGCACGGCGCAAACCGGTTGGGTGGCAACTCCCTGCTCGACATCCTGGTGTTCGGCCGTGCGGCGGCCAACCACATCCTCGAATTCCTGAAGGAGAACCGCTATCACCGTCCACTGCACCAGGCGTCGGTGGACCAGGCCCTGGAACGCCTTTCGCGCTGGGAGCGCACGGGCGACGGGGAGGCGGTTGAGCCGCTGCGGCGGGAGCTGCGCAAGGTCATGGAGGATCACTGCGGCGTATTCCGCACCGCCGAGGTGATGCAGGAGGGTGTGGACAAGCTGCGTGTGCTTCGGCAGCGAATCGAAAACGCGGTGATCCGGGACCACACGCAGACCTTCAACACCGCGCGGATCGAGGCGATGGAACTCGAGAACCTGATGGACTGCGCGATGGCCACGATGTGCTCGGCGCTGGGCCGTGAAGAGAGCCGTGGCGCACACAGCCGGGTCGACTTTCCCGAAAGGGACGACGAGCGCTGGCTGAAACACTCGCTTTATTCGTTGCTCGACGATTCGATGGATTACAAGCCTGTGCGCACCCAGCCGGTGACGGTCGAATCCTTCCCGCCGAAGAAGCGGGTGTATTGAGGGCTGTTAGCTCTTAGCTAAAAGCTAAAAGCTATCAACAATTTGGCTGCCGCTGTGCGAACCCAGGAGGCTTGCGGATGGAATTTTCGATCTACCGGTTCAATCCCGACACCGACAGCGCACCCTACATGCAGTCGTTCACGCTGCCGGACGACCAGATCGAACCCGGGATGATGCTGCTGGACGCCCTGCTGCTGCTGAAGGAGCAGGACGACAGTCTCGGCTTCAGGCGCTCGTGTCAGCACGGTGTCTGTGGCAGCGACGGGATGAACGTCAACGGTACCAATGGGCTCGCCTGCATCATGCCACTTGCGGATCTGAAGGCTCCGGTGGTGCTGCGCCCGTTCCCGGGGATGCCGGTGATCCGTGACCTGATCGTCGATATGGACAACTTCTACCGCCAGTACCGCGAGGCCGAGCCCTGGCTGATCAACGACTCGCCGGAGCCCGAGGTCGAGCGCCTCCAGACGCCGGAGGACCGCGACCGCCTCGACGGGCTGTACGAGTGCATCCTCTGCGGCTGCTGCTCGGCGTCCTGCCCCTCCTATTGGTGGAACCCGGACCGCTTCCTGGGGCCGGCGGCGCTGCTACAGGCTGCGCGCTTTATCGAGGACAGCCGCGACCAGGCCACCGAGCACCGGCTCGAGCGTCTCGACGACGCCTACCGCCTCTATCGCTGCCACGGCATCATGAACTGCACGCAGGTCTGTCCGAAGGGCCTGAATCCGTCGAAGGCAATCGGCGACATCCGCAGGACCATGATCAAGCGCTCGGTGTGAGCGCGGTCAAACACGGGAGCCGGGGGCTGCAATGGTGATGCCCGACACCCGCACGCGCTGGCGCTGTCGCCGGGGCATGCTGGAAAATGACCTGCTGCTGGGCCGTTTTCTCGATCATGGATATGACAGTCTTGACCAGGAGGGTCGCGATGCTTTCGAGCGTTTGCTGGGCTACCCAGACAATCTCTTGCTGGACTTGGTGCTGGGGCGCCAGGCGACGGTGGATTCGGGCATAGCCCGCCTTGTCCCGCTCATCCGCGCCGCCACTGCGGATCGCCCTGAGGCATGACCCCTTCCTGCCGCCGCTTGCGGCGCTGGGGCTGTTCGCGGTGGCGGCCGGTGTGGTCCTCTACGCACTGGCGTACAGCGGCTGGATTCCCGCGCTGCTGACGCTGATCCTCTCTCTTTTTGCCGCGGCCTGGTCCGTGCGTCTGCGCGGCCCCCATTGGGACTGGCTGGGCTGTGATGCCGAGGGGCAGTGGTGGCTGGCGACGCGCGAGGGGCTGCGTCAGGAACAGCGGACCGTCATCCGGGTATCGGGAGACAGCCGCGTGGGCGCGCGGATGGTCGTGCTGGTCTGCGGCGTTGCGGACACGGGAACGGCCCAGGTGCTGTGGCTGCCCTGGTGGCGGCTGGATCCGGAGGACTTCCGCCGCCTGCGGGTGCGTCTGCGCTGGCCACCGGAGACAGAGGACAAACCCGGCCTGATGGCGCGGCTTCAGGAGGGCGGGCAGCGGGCCGTTGGTATACTCGCCGCCCTGACCAAGCGCGGAGCGCAGCCCATGAATACGCCCCGGGACATGGCCGCGGTCGATCATCTGCTCAGTGACGACCCGGAACACGTCTACACCGAGGATGAACTGGACGCGATCGAGGCCGTCGATCCCGAGTTGGCCCTGCGCCTGGACCGCGCACAGACCTTCGCGCAGCGCCAGGCCCTCGATGAGCCCGCCGAGGGTCCGATCGACGAGGCGGCCGTGCGTCAGGCGGTGGAGGAGGCGCGCCGGATCCTGCAGCAGGACGGCGGTGACATCGAATACGTGGGCCTCGATGGACGCACGGTGCAGGTGCGTCTGAAGGGTGCCTGCGTGGGCTGTCCGCGTTCCACGCTGGACCTCAAGAACGTCGTCGAGCGTCTGGTCCGTGCGCGGGCCCCCGGCGTGGAACGCGTCGCGAACACGTTCTGACCGGTCGGACTCAGGTGATCACGTCCGGCGCGTCCTTGCCGGTCTGGTTCCGGATGTCGGCGATCTCTTCCGCCAGCTCGATCAACGGGGCCAACGCCGCCTGCGTGTCTTCGTCGAGCTGGTCGGGCCGGGTCTCGTGACGTTCGAGATACACCCGCAGGGTCGCGCCCTGGGTTCCGGTGCCCGAGAGCCGGAACACGATGCGCGCCCCGTTCTCGAACAGAATGCGCAGTCCCTGGCCGGAGCTCACGCTGCCGTCCACCGGGTCGCTGTAGCTGAAGTCGTCGGCGGCACGCACCTGCAGGGAGCCGAACTGCCGCCCCGGCAGCGACGGCAGGGCTGCGCGCAGGCGGTCCATCAGGGCTTCGGCACGCTCGCTCTCGATCTCCTCGTAATCGTGCCGGGTGTAATAATGGCGTCCGAAGCGCTGCCAGTGATCCCGGACGATCTCGGTGACTGGCTGGCCCCGCGCCGCGATGAGGTTCAGCCAGAAGAGAACGGCCCACAGACCGTCCTTCTCGCGCACATGATCGGAGCTGGTGCCGAAACTCTCCTCGCCACAGAGCGTGATGCGTCCGTCGTCGAGCAGGTTGCCGAAGAACTTCCAGCCGGTGGGGGTCTCGTAGCAGGCGATGCCCAGTGCCTCCGCCACGGCGTCGATCGCCTGGCTGGTCGGCATGCTGCGGGCTACACCCTTGAGCCCGTCGCGGTAGGCCGGGATCAGATGGGCATTCGCAGCCATTACCGCCAGGCTGTCGCTGGGGCTGACGAAGAAGCCGCGTCCGAGGATCATGTTGCGGTCCCCGTCGCCGTCCGATGCAGCGCCGAAGTCAGGCGCATCGCGCCCGAACATGAGTTCGCCGAGTTCGCGGGCGTGGGTCAGGTTGGGGTCGGGATGGCGCCCACCGAAATCGGCGAGGGGTTCCTTGCGCATCACGCTGCCCGGCGCTGCGCCGAGGCGTTCCTCCAGGATCTGCACGGCGTAGGGGCCGGTGACGGCGTGCATGGCATCGAAGCGCATGCTGAAGCCGCCCGACCGTACCAGTGCGCGCATGGCCGGGAAATCGAACAGCGATTCCATCAGGTCGGCGTAGTCGGTCACCGGGTCCACGACCTCGACCTCCATCTCGCCCAGCTTCTGGTGACCGACATGATCGATATCGACGTGCGGCGCCCGTGCGATCCGGTAATGTGTGATCTCGAGGCTGGCCGCGTGGATGGCACTGGTGACCGATTCCGGTGCCGGCCCACCGTTGGCGACGTTGAACTTGATGCCAAAATCGCCTTTCGGACCGCCCGGGTTGTGGCTGGCCGAGAGAACGATGCCGCCCCCCGCATGGCGGGTGCGGATCAGGTGGCTCGCGGCGGGCGTGGACAGGATGCCGCCGCGGCCGACGGTGACCTTGCGGATCTCGTTCGCCATCGCCATGCGCAGGATGATCTGGACCGCTTCCCGATTGAAGAACCGTCCGTCTCCGCCGAGGATCAGTTCGGTACCGGCCAGAGCCTTCTGGCTGTCGAAGATGCTCTGGACGAAATTCTCGAGATAGTGGGTCTTCCGGAAGCGGGAAACCTGCTTGCGTACTCCCGAGGTGCCGGGTTTCTGATCCGTGAACGGGCGGGTCGAGACGATGCTGATTTCCATGTTCGCTTCAAGTCCCTGGCCTGGGCGGGCAGTGAGGAAGGCGGGCAACCGTTGCCGCTGAAGGTAGCAGAATCCGATCGGGGTGTCGCGTCGAAAACGTACGATCAGGCTCACTGCAAGTTGACCGGATACGGATCAGGGACTCATTGTGCCTGCACCGGTTGGACGCAGTACACTGCGCGCCATGATCCTGGAACGCCCATTGCCGACCCACCTGAATCCGCGCTACGTCACCTTTGCGGCGCTGATGGAACTGTACGAGAGCAACTACCTGCGTCTGCGGCGCCTGTGTCCCGACCTGGATGCGATGAAGGGGGAGCAGGTCTCCCGTGTGGCGGGTGCTTCCGATCTGCACCTGGTGGTCGTCGAACGCACGCCCTACACGACCCGGCTGCGCCTGAGCTACGCGTTCGGACACGGGGAGCGGGTCCGGCGTCAGCCTGACATGATCATCCGGATGTTTCACGACGCCCGGCAGGCGGAGGTCGTGGGGCGGTATTGCCGGCGCCGAGGCGAAGACCTGACGGTGGATGCCATGGCGGGCGTCTCCGGACTGGCCTGCCGCTGGCGCCACAACCGGTTCCTGTTCAAGTGGCTGGGTTTCTGCCTTACGCAGGGCCACCAGTTTCGGGTCCGGGACACGACGGCGAGTCTGCCGCTGGTCGACCCCCTGGTTTGATGCGAGTCGGCCGGAAGGGCGAGTGAGCGGCGGGTCCCCGTCTGGGGATGCGTGTCCCCGCGGCCACCCAGTCAACCCCCCGGCCACTTCCACCGCGCACTTGCAACGGCATCGCGAGCCGTCAGCGCTCGAGGTATTGAAGCTTGTCGGGTTTGCCGTCCCACTCCTCGGCGTCCGGCGGGGCGTCCTTGCGCGTCGTGATCACCGGCCAGGAGCGCGACAGTTCGGCATTCAGTTCGATGAAGGCCTCCTGTCCCTCCGGGACATCGTCCTCCGGAACGATGGCCTCCGCGGGACATTCCGGTTCGCACAGCGTGCAATCGATGCACTCATCGGGATCGATCACCAGGAAGTTCGGGCCCTCGTGAAAACAGTCCACCGGGCAGACTTCGACGCAGTCCGTGTATTTGCACTTGATGCAGTTTTCAAGAACGACGTAGGTCATCTGGTTCTCCGTTTCGGCAATCCATCGGTGAAATTCGCCGCTGCATTCTAACGCCAGAGGGGTTGGCGGGCGCTAACACTTACGCGCATTGGCGCAAAGCCGGCCCCGGATGCGTCGATAAAAGCACCCTTCACAGCTGTTCCCGGAGCCGGTAGAGGGCGTCGAGGGCCTCGCGGGGAGTCAATTCGTCCGGGTTCAGGTCGCGCAGTTCGGCCAGCAACGACTCGCCGGGTCCCGGGTCGGGAGGCGGCGGCGCCTGCGTGAACAGTCCGAGTTGCGGCTGGTCCCCGGCCGCGAGCGCGCGGGCCTCGAGTTCAGCCAGGTGCGCGCGGGCGCGTTTCAGGACCGCCGCCGGCACCCCGGCGAGGGCGGCCACCTGCAGCCCGTAGCTCTGGTTGGCAGGCCCTTCCTGGACCTGGTGGAGAAAGACGACGGTATCCCGGTGCTCGATGGCATCGGTGTGCACGTTGGCTACCCCGCGCTGGCGTTCGGCCAGGGTAGTCAGCTCGAAGTAGTGGGTGGCGAACAGGGTCAGCGAGCGATTGTGTCGCGCCAACCGTTCCGCGCAGGCCAGAGCGAGCGCCAGCCCGTCGAAGGTGCTGGTGCCGCGCCCGATCTCGTCCATCAGCACCAGGCTTTCCGGCCCGGCGTTGTGCAGGATGTTCGCGGCTTCTGTCATTTCGACCATGAAGGTCGAGCGGCCCGATGCCAGATCGTCCGACGCGCCGATGCGGGTGAAGATGCGGTCCACCGGGCCGATCCGGGCGCTGCGCGCGGGAATGAAACTGCCCATGCAGGCCAGGATCACGATCAGCGCCGTCTGGCGCATGTAGGTGGACTTGCCGCCCATGTTCGGACCGGTGATCACCAGCAGCCGCCTCGTCTCGGGGTCCAGGCGAACGTCGTTGGGCACGAAGGGTTCCCGCAGGGCGGCCTCCACCACCGGGTGCCGCCCCGCTTCGATCAGGATACCCGGTTCCGCGGGCATCACCGGGCAGGCCCAGTCCAGGCGTTCGGCACTATCGGCCAGCGCGCAGAAGACATCGAGTTCGGCGACCGCATCGGAGAATTCACGCAACGTTGCGATCGCTTCGCGCAGACTGCCCAGGAGCCGTTCGAAGAGCTCCCGCTCCAGGTTCAGGGCGCGGTCACGGGCCGAGAGGATCTCGTCCTCGAACTGCTTCAGTTCCTCGGTGGTATAGCGTTCTGCGTTCTTCAGGGTCTGGCGCCGGACGAAGCGCGCCGGCACGCGGTCGGACAGGCTGCGGGCGATCTCGATGTAGTAGCCGTGGACGCGGTTGTAGGCGACGCGCAACTGCGCAAGCCCCGTGGCCTCGCGTTCGCGGACCTCCAGTTCGCGCAGGAACTGGTCCGCGTCGGCCTGCAGTCCGCGCAGGCGGTCCAGCTCCGGGTCGAAGCCCGGGCGGATCACGCCGCCGTCGCTGAGCCGCAGCGGCGGTTGCTCCTCCAGGGCCCGGTCAAGGAGGTAAGTCAGTTCGGTCCGCGGGACCAGCCGGTCGCGGATCTCGGCAAGAAGGGCTGGGGTGTCCTCCCCGGAAAGACCGGCATGGAGTTCCGGAAGCCGCTGCAGGCCGTGGAGCAGGGCAGCCAGATCCCGGGGGCGCGCACTGCCGAGCGCGATGCGGCTGATGATGCGCTCGCAGTCCGCGAATCCGGAGAGATGCCGGCGCAGCCCCCGGTGCTGGCCGCCGTCCAGGAGTTCCTGCACCACGCCATGGCGTCGACGGATGCCTTCGCGGTCACGTAGCGGCTGATTCAGCCAGCGGCTGAGCAGGCGCGAGCCCATGGCGGTGCGGCTGCAGTCGAGCAGCGCGATCAGACTGCCCTCGCGCCGACCCGATAGCGTCCGGTTCAATTCCAGGTTCTGCCGGGTCGCGGCGTCGAGCTGCAGGGTATCGCCGCGCATCTCCCGGCGGAGACCGGTGATGTGCCCCAGTTCGCCGCGATAGCGGGTCTGCACGTAGGCCAGCAGCGCGCCGGCCGCCGCGAGCCCCAGCGGCAGGTCGTCACAGCCGAAGCCCGCGAGGTCCCGGGTCTCGAAGTGCGCGGTCAACACCCGCCGGGCGGACACCGGGTCGAAATGCCAGTCCGGGAACCGCTGACCGTCCGGAAGCCCGGCACCGAGGCCCTCGGGAACCAGGCATTCCACCGGGCTCAGACGGGCGAGTTCGGCGGCGAGCGGTTCGCCTGCGGCGACCTCGGTCACGCTGAAGCGGCCGCTGGCGAACTCGAGGATGCCGAGGCCGACCGCACCCGGGTCGGAATTGCTGTCGCCGGGGCACAGGGCGACGATCAGGTTGACCTCGCGGGCGTCAAGCAGCGCCTCCTCGGAGATCGTGCCTGGTGTGACGATGCGCACGACCTCGCGCTGCACCGGCCCCTTGCCGACACCGACCTCGCCGGTCTGCTCGCAGATCGCCACGGCCTCGCCTTTTTTCAACAGCCGCGCGAGGTAACTCTCCAGGGTGTGCACCGGGATGCCGGCCATCGGGATCGGCTGGCCCGCGGACTCCCCACGCCGCGTCAACGTGATGTCGAGCAGCTGCGCGGCGCGCTGGGCGTCGGCGTAGAACAGCTCGTAGAAATCGCCCATGCGGTACAGCAGCAGGGTATCCGGATGTTCCGCCTTGATCCGGAGGTATTGCTGCATCATCGGCGTGTGAGCTGACAAGGGGTCCATGGCGCTCGCGGTGGGCAAAACGGGAAGTATAGGGCAGCGGCTGGCCTCGTACGGACCGGTGGCGACCTGCTTGTTGCTCCCGGAACGGAATGCGTATCCTGCACGCAAGTCCGGATGCGGCATCGGGACCATGTCGGCTGATTAACACCAGAGCTCCGCCGCTGGTCAGATTGACGTTGCTTCAAGGGGCGCCCCTGTGGGAGGCCAGCCTCTGGGCGAAGGTTTTCCGCCGTTAGATCGCCGAGAGGGCTCGCCTCCCACAGGGTACGGGTATGCGGGGGTAGAGCGTTGCGCACTAGCGCATTCCCTGCCGAGCTTCCGGGATCTTCAGATGTCGGCTCGGTGCAGGGTCTTCGGGTTTGGAGGAATGGATGATGACGGAACCATTGGACGATCTTGTCGCTGCACTCCGGCAGCGTTTGCAGGAACGGGGCCAGCGGTTGTGTACCGCGGAGTCCTGTACCGGTGGCGGCATGGCGCATGCCCTGACCGAGGTCGCAGGCAGTTCGGAGTGGTACGAGTGCGGCTGGGTGACCTACAGCAACGCGTCCAAGACGCGCCTGCTGGGCGTTCCGTCCGACCTGATCCAGCGTTGGGGCGCGGTCAGCGAGGTCGTGGCCGCGGCAATGGCCCGTGGCGCCCTGGAGCACAGTGCGGCGCATCTGGCCGTTGCCGTTACGGGGATCGCCGGTCCGGGTGGCGGCACCGCGGACAAGCCGGTCGGGCTGGTCTGGTTTGCCTGGGCGGAACGCGAGCGAGGCTGCCGCACGGCACACCAGATGTTCTCGGGAGACCGCGCCGAGATCCGGCGCGCCGCCGTGCGTTGGGGGCTGCAGCAGTTGCTCGATCAAGAGCTCAAGGCGGCTCCTGATTATCACTGAAGCTCCGAAGGGAATCCGATCGTGCGCAACGCTCCCCCCCCGCTTCGCATAGCCGTCCCTTGTGGGAGGCGAGCCCTATCGGCGACCCAACGCCGGAAACCCTTCGCCCAGAGGCTGGCCTCCCACAGGGGCGTCCCTTGAAGCAACGTCAATCTGACCAAAGGCGGAGTGTTGGCACTAAGCAAGAGTCGGCTGGACTCCACGCCTGCACCGAGGAAGTCCCGCTCGCGCCGGCAGGGACCGGATGCTCCGTGCGCCTGCTTGGGCTGGATGCGCCCGTTGTGGGATACTCCGGCGCGATTGGACCGGCTGAAGAACACCAAGGAGGATAGTGTGGACGAGAATCGCAAAAAGGCGCTTGCCGCGGCGTTGGGACAGATCGAAAGGCAGTTCGGCAAGGGCGCCGTGATGCGCATGGGCGACGGAACCGCCGTGCGTGATGTCGAAGTCATTTCCACCGGTTCACTGGCGCTGGACGTGGCCTTGGGGATCGGCGGGGTGCCGCGCGGTCGGGTGGTCGAGATCTACGGGCCGGAATCCTCGGGCAAGACTACGCTGACCTTGCACGTGGTCGCCGAGTGCCAGAAGCTGGGCGGCACCGCGGCGTTCATCGACGCCGAGCACGCACTGGATCCGGGTTACGCCCAGAAGCTCGGGGTCAACGTCGATGAACTCCTGATCTCACAGCCGGATACCGGCGAACAGGCCCTCGAAATTGCCGACATGCTGGTCCGCAGCGGGGCGGTGGATGTGGTCGTGATCGATTCCGTGGCTGCCCTGACCCCCAAGGCCGAGATCGAGGGCGAGATGGGCGACGCCCACGTCGGACTGCAGGCGCGCCTGATGTCGCAGGCCCTGAGGAAACTGACCGCAAACATCCAGCGTTCAAATACTTTGGTGATCTTCATCAACCAGATTCGCATGAAGATCGGCGTCATGTTCGGGAGCCCCGAGACGACCTCCGGCGGCAATGCGTTGAAATTCTACGCGTCGGTCCGGATGGACATCCGTCGCATTGGCGCGATCAAGCGCGGCGACGAGGTGATCGGCAACGAGACCCGGGTCAAGGTGGTGAAGAACAAGATGGCGCCGCCGTTCAGGGAGGCCCACTTCGAGATCCTTTATGGCGAGGGAATCTCGCGGCTGGGCGAGGTCATCGAACTCGGGGTCAAGGAAGGGCTGATCGACAAGGCTGGAGCGTGGTACAGCTACAACGGCGAACGCATCGGTCAGGGCAGGGAGAACGCCCGGCAGTTTCTGAAGGAACATCCGGACCTTGCTGCGGACATCGAGCAGAAACTGCGGGCGCATTATATGCCTTCGCGTCAGAAAGCCAGTGCAGAGCCGGTCAGCGCCGAGGGATGAACCGGAGGAGGCCTGCGCGGCCGCCCTCCGGCTGCTGGCACGCCGTGAGCACAGTACGCTCGAACTCGCGGGCAAACTGGAACAGCGTGGTTTCACCGGGGCGTCGATCGGACCCGCACTGGAGCGGCTGCGCGTTGCGGGATACCTGAGCGACGCACGTTTTGCCGGATCCCTCGCGCGGCATCGCGCCGCCCAGGGCTACGGCGACCTGCGCATCCGTGCTGAACTCAAGCAGCACGGCATGGAGCACGCGGTCGTCGATCAGGCGCTGGAAGAACTCGCGGTCGACTGGCGCGCTCAGGCACTCGCGCAGGCACGCCGGCATTTCGCCGAAGCACCGGAAACCTCCGCCGCACGGGCACGTATGCTGCGCCATCTGGCCCAGCGCGGTTTTGCCCCCAGCGTGGCCAGGGCGGCCGTCGCGGAATGGAGCAAAAGCGTCCAGTAACCGGGGTGAAATGCGCGCAGGTGTTGCATGTGCGTGGTATTCTGGGTTTTTCCGCAACACATGTATCGGACCTCCATGAAAAGCGCCGACATTCGCCGGAGTTTTCTCGATTTCTTTGTCCGCAAGGGGCATGTCGAGGTGCCGTCCAGCCCACTGGTTCCCGGCAACGACCCCACCCTGCTGTTCACCAATTCGGGCATGGTGCAGTTCAAGGATGTGTTCCTTGGACGCGAGAAGCGGCCGTACACGCGCGCTGCGAGCAGCCAGCGCTGCGTGCGCGCCGGCGGCAAACACAATGATCTCGAGAACGTGGGGTATACGGCCCGTCACCACACCTTCTTCGAGATGCTCGGCAACTTCAGTTTCGGCGACTATTTCAAGAAGGACGCCATCGCCTATGCCTGGGAGTTCCTGACCGAGACCATCGGCATCCCGCCCGAAAAGCTGTGGATCACGGTGTACGAAACGGACGACGATGCCTACGCGATCTGGGTGAACGAGATCGGCCTTGCGCCCGAGCGCGTGATCCGGATCGGCGACAAGGCCGGCGGCGGGTCCGACAACTTCTGGCAAATGGGTGACACCGGCCCCTGCGGCCCGAGCACCGAGATCTTCTACGACCACGGTCCCGGCGTGGCGGGTGGGCTCCCGGGTACGCCCGAAGAGGATGGCGACCGCTACATCGAAATCTGGAATCTCGTTTTCATGCAGTACGATCGCGACAGCGAAGGTGTTCTGACCCCCTTGCCACGTCCGTCTGTAGACACCGGCATGGGGCTGGAGCGTCTCGCGGCGGTGCTGCAGGGCGTGCATTCGAACTACGAGATCGACCTGTTCCAGGACCTGATCCACGCGGCCGCCGACATCGTCGGCACGAAGGATCTGGACTCGGCCTCGCTGCGGGTCATTGCGGACCATATTCGCTCGATCGCGTTCCTGATCAATGACGGGGTAATGCCGGGGAACGAAGGCCGCGGTTACGTGCTGCGCCGTGTCATCCGGCGCGCCGCGCGTCACGGGCACAAGCTCGGCTGCGATGACGCCTTTCTCTACCGCCTGATCCCGGCGCTGGTTTCAGTGATGGGAGATGCCTATCCGGAACTGGCCGATGCGCAGGAGAACCTGCAGCATGTCCTCAGAAAGGAGGAGATGAAGTTTTTGGAAACCCTTGAAAAAGGGGTTCGTATTCTCGAGGATGACCTGGCCCGTCTGGAAGGATCCACGATTCCCGGCGACACCATCTTCCTGCTCTACGATACCTACGGGTTCCCGGTCGACCTGACGGGCGACATCGCCCGGGAGCGCGGCCTGACACTGGATCTTGAAGGCTTCGATGCCGCGATGGACGCGCAGCGCAGCCGCGCACGTGCGGCCAGCCACTTCAGCATGGGGGCGGCCGGGAGCCAGGAACTGGAAGCCGTCACGGAATTTTGCGGCTATGACCGGCTGGAGGAAGAAGGCGAGGTCGTTGCCTTGCTGCGGGATGGTGCTTTGGTCGATGCGCTCGAGCTGGGCGAGACGGGCGTGGTGATCCTCGACCGCACACCCTTTTACGCCGAGTCCGGCGGCCAGGTGGGCGACGTGGGTTCGATGATGGCCGCGGGCATCCGCTTCGACGTTCAGGACACGCGCAAGCAGGGTGAAGCCCATCTGCACATGGGCCAGGTGCGGGCCGGCCGGATCGAGAAGGGCCTGTGCGTCCGCGCCTCGGTTGCCGGACCCCGGCGCGATGCGATTCGCCGCCATCACTCCGCGACACATCTGCTGCACAAGGCGCTGCGCGACCACCTGGGTTCGCACATCCAGCAGAAGGGGTCACTGGTGGACGCCGAGCGGCTGCGTTTCGATTTCGCCCATTTCGAGCCGGTCTCGCAGGAACAGCTGCGCGGCATCGAGGCCCAGGTGAACGCGGAGATCCTCGCCAACCAGGCGACCGACACCCGCCTGATGGACATTGAAACCGCACTGTCTTCAGGAGCGGTCGCACTGTTCGGCGAAAAGTACGGAGCGCAGGTGCGCGTGCTGAACATCGGTTCCTCCACCGAACTCTGCGGCGGTACCCACGTCGACCGCACCGGCGACATCGGCGCCTTCCGCATCGTGTCCGAGGGCGGGGTGGCGGCGGGCATCCGCCGTATCGAGGCCGTGGCCGGGGCTGTCGCGCTGGCATGGATGGATCGCCAGCTCGAGACGCTGGACGCCGCCGCCGGGCTTGTCCGTGGCAGCAGGAGCGAGGTTCCGGAAAAGGTGCAGACGTTGCTGGAACGCAACCGGGAACTGGAAAAGGAACTGTCCGCGCTCCGTGGGCGGCTTGCGAGCCAGGCAGGAAGTGACCTCGCGAGCCAGGCGGTGGCGGTGGGACCCCTCAAGGTGCTGGCTGGAGAGGTTCCCGGCGTGGAGCCCAAGGCGCTGCGCGACATGGTCGATCAGTTGAAGCAGAAGCTGGGTGCCGGCGTCGTCGTGCTGGGCACTACGACGCCCGAAGGCAAGGTGAGTCTGGTCGCGGGTGTGACCAAAGGCGAGATCGGCCTGGTCAAGGCGGGTGATCTCGTGGGCTTTGTCGCTGCCCAGGTCGGTGGTCGCGGCGGCGGCCGCCCGGACATGGCGATGGCCGGGGGGCAGGACGCGAACAAACTGCAGGCTGCGCTGGCTTCGGTGGAGGCTTGGGTTCGCGAGCGCATCCAAGGATGATTTCCACGCGCATGGGCAGACGGCAAAGAATCCAATGGGTATGATTACCCAGATTGAACCCGGCATGACGTTCCACGCCCCCACCCCTGTCCCAATCCGCGCTTAACGGAGTTTCGAGATATCCATGTCACTGCTGGTACTGAAATTCGGTGGCACCTCCGTTGGGAGTCCCGAGCGCATCAAGAACGTTGCCGAGCGCGTGCTGCGGCTGCGCGGCGAGGGCCACGCGCTCATCGTTGTGGTCTCCGCGATGAGCGGCGAGACCGATCGGCTGTTGGGCCTCGCCCGCGAAATCCAGCCGCGGTCGGAAGGGCGCGAACTCGATGTGCTGCTGTCCACCGGCGAACAGGTCACCATCGCTCTGCTGTCGATGGCCCTGGAGTCGCGCGGCTGCCCCGCGCGCTCCTACACCGGTGGGCAGGTCCGGATCCTTACCGACAGCATGCACAACAAGGCGCGGATCCGCAGCATCGACGACGTGCGTATCCGTGGTGATCTGGACGCCGGGCGCGTCGTGGTGGTCGCCGGATTCCAGGGTGTCGACGAGGAAGGTGCGATCACCACACTCGGACGTGGTGGATCGGACACCACGGCTGTGGCACTGGCCGCGGCCCTGAAGGCCGACGAGTGCCGGATCTATACCGACGTGGACGGTGTCTATACGACCGATCCTCGGGTGGTCCAGCACGCCCGGCGCCTGGACCGCATCACCTTCGAGGAGATGCTGGAAATGGCCAGCCTGGGTTCCAAGGTGTTGCAGATCCGGTCGGTGGAGTTCGCCGGCAAATACAATGTGCCCCTGCGGGTTCTGTCCTCGTTCGAGGAAGGCCCCGGGACGCTCATCACAACCGAGGAGGGACGCGTGGAGCAGGCGTTGGTGGCAGGTATCGCGTTCACGCAGAACGAGGCCCAGTTGACGATCCAGGGGGTGCCGGACCAGCCCGGCGTCGCCTATGGCATCCTGGGCCCGATCGCGGACGCAAACATCGAAGTGGACATGATCGTTCAGAACATCGGCGGTGACGGTACCACCGACTTCACTTTCACCGTGAACAGGAACGATTACGAGAAGGCGATGGAGGTTCTGCAGAAAGTGGCCCAAGGCGTGGGCGCGCGGAAGGTCTCCGGTGACACCAAGATTGCGAAGATCTCGGTGGTCGGGGTCGGGATGCGCTCGCATGCGGGTATCGCCAGCCGCATGTTCAAGGCCCTTGCGAAGGAATCGATCAACATCCGGATGATTTCGACCTCGGAGATCAAGATTTCGGTGGTGGTGGACGAGAAGTACATGGAGCTGGGAGTCCGCACATTGCACGATACCTTTGAACTTGAGCGAGAACCGGCAGGTCCATCAGCAAGCTGAGCGATTTACGCATACAGCGGGAAGCAACGGCAACCGGGCGACCGATACCGTCCGACACAGGTACTGTGGAGAAAGGCATGCTCATTTTGACTCGACGCGTGGGCGAGACCCTGATGATCGGTGAGGAGATTTCCGTCACCGTGCTGGGTGTGAAGGGAAACCAGGTGCGCATTGGCATCAACGCCCCCCAGGATGTCGCCGTGCATCGTGAGGAGATCTACGAGCGCATCCAGCGCGAAAACCGGGCGCCGGGATCGGCGGACCAGGACCCCGAGCCCGGTAACAGTTAAGCGGTACGGCCGGGAAGGGCGCCCGGCCTCCTTCGTCGGAAAATCCACGGGGTTCCGGCTCGGAAGAGCCGACACGCTCTTCCCATTTGGCCCTGGACCCCGTATTCTTTGCGACCAGTTTCGGAGAGATGGCCGAGTGGTCGAAGGCGCTCCCCTGCTAAGGGAGTATGGGTCAAAAGCCCATCGAGGGTTCGAATCCCTCTCTCTCCGCCAGACATGAAAAAGGGGCCCTTGTGGCCCCTTTTTCATGTCTGATGAAGCCAGGTTCGAACCCTCGATATTCAACACGATGGTTCGACTGCACCGGCGCGCAGCGGCGGTGCAGGACGCCAGCTCCGCTGGCGCCCCGAAGGGGTGAGCCGCGCAGCGGCGAATCCATCCCTCTCTCTCCGCCAGTCATGAAAAAGGGGCCCCTGTGGCCCCTTTTTCATGACTGATGAAGCCGGATTCGAACCCTCGATATTCGACACGATGGTTCGACTGCACCGGCGCGCAGCGCCTGTGGAGTGCGGCGGCTTGCCGCCGCTTTTGGTGTCAGTGGCGGGCGGTTACGTCACCCGGAAGGGGAAACAATGCGCCCGTACTGCAAAATCGTCGATGCGTCCGGCATGGACTTCGCCTTCCCATCCACGGCGAATTACCTGGCGCGACGCGGAGCTGACTGCGGCTCATGCCCTTTGCAAGTGAGGCCTCAGCCGACCAGCAGGAGGGTGCACTCGATGCGTGCGAGAACCGGTGCGAGAGTTCCGGCGCGATGCGTGTACCAACTCGCGGGAAGGACAACGGTTTGCGGCCGGAAAATCCCCAGGCAGGCGATGAGACGCGGCGTACCGGAGTCCGTGACCGACGAACTGGTCGGATCAGTCCGCGTCAAGCGCAGGCGTGTGGCTTCGGGGTCCAGTGCAGTCGCGACCTGCAGCGCGGCCTGGCCGGGCGGCGTTTCGTCGTAGGCCACGCATACCCGCGGCTGTTCTTTCCTGGAGCTGCGCTGAGAACCGAGGGCCTGAGCAGGCGGGTGACCCAGCACGAACAGGCTGCCCTCCAGGGGTTGCGCCAGCAGGTCGTCCCACTCCGCGCGGCCCGCCAATTGCAGAGACCATCGCACCTGCTCGGGTGCCGCGAGCTGTGTCATCGTGGTTCGCAGGCGCTCGGACAGCGCCTGGAGACTGCGGCGTAGCGACGGGTCGTCCAGCCGCCGCTCCAGCCCGGCCAGAGGGCTGACCTCAATGGCGAAGGGCAGCGCCGCTGCTCGGGACAAATCGGCCTCCGTGAGCAGCATGGTGTCGAGCCGTGCCTGAAAGCGGGCGGCGAGCGAGACGGCGAAGACGATCGCGGAGGCCGAGGGGCCCACGGCATCCAGGCCGAGCAGGATCCGTCGCAGCGGGGGCTCAGGGGGCCGCATGGTCGCCGCTGCGGTTCGAGTAGGCCTGACGCAGACGCGCCAGTTCTTTGAGCCGCGCCTGTACACGCCCGTTCAGGCTCTCCGGGGACCACAGTCCGTCGGCGTCCATTCGACCCGCGGGCAGCCCGGTGAGCAGTGCAGCGGCCTGGTCCACGTGCGTGACGGCGTAGATGTGAAAACGGCCAGCTCGGGCGGTCTCCACGACGTCCTGGCGAAGCATGAGATGGGAGCAGTTGCTCTGGGGCATGATAACTCCCTGATGTCCGTTGAGGCCGCGTGCGGAACAGACGTCGAAAAACCCCTCGATCTTCTGGTTGATGCCGCCAATGGCCTGGACCACGCCGTGTTGATCGACCGCCCCGGTGACGGCAAGCGATTGGCGCACGGGCGCATTGGCGAGCGTCGAAAGCAGGGCGCAGAGTTCGGCGACCGATGCACTGTCGCCTTCGACCGGGCCGTAGGACTGCTCGAAGGTGAGGCTGGCTGCCAGGGAAAGGGGGTTGTCGTTGCTGTAGCGCCAGGCAAGATAGGCCGAAAGGATCAGCACTCCTTTGGAATGGATCGCGCCCCCCAGTTCGACCTCCCGTTCGATGTCGACCACTTCGCCGTCTCCGAGGTGCGCGGTGGCGGTGATGCGGGAGGGTCTGCCGAAGCTGAACTCGCCGAGGCTGATGACGGAGAGGCCATTGACCTGACCCACGTGCTCCCCGTCGATGTCCACGCGCTGGAGGCCGCGCAGGATCCCTTCGTGAACCTGCTCCCGGATTCGACTGAGCCGGCGGATGCCGGCATCGATCGCGCGTTCCACGTGCTGCGCCTCGACCTGCGCGGCACGGTCCTGGCCGGCCCAGTAGTCGGCCTCCCTGAGCAGGTCATCCAGTGAACCCATGTGCAGGGAGAGGCGCTCGCCGTCCTCGATCCGTCTGGCGGCCTGTTCGATGACCCGGGCGACGGCATCGCGGCTCAGCGGTCGCAGCCCTCCCGCGCGCTGCAGCATCGCGATCACCCGCGCGTAGAGATGGGTGGCCTCGGCATCACGGCGCATGTCCTCGGAGAAGTCGGCGGCCACCTTGAACAGCCGTGCAAATTCGGGATCGTAGCGCTGGAGCAGGTAATAGAGCCGGCGGTCGCCAACCAGGACCACCTTGAGATCGAGGGGGATCGGTTCGGGTTCGAGCGTCGTGGTGCTCGCCATGCTGAGCATGGTTTCCAGCGACTCGACGCGAACCTCGTGCGCGCGCAGGGCCCGCTTCAATGCCTGCCAGGCAAAGGGGTGCCCGAGCAATCGTTCCGCGTCCAGTACCAGGTAGCCGCCATTGGCCCGGGCCAGCGCGCCGGACTTGATCAGGGTGAAGTCGGTGACCAGGGTGCCGGACTGGACCGTGTGTTCCACCCGTCCCACGAGGTTCTGATAGGTGGGGTTGTCCTCGTAGATGACCGGTGCCCCCTGGCTCTGGGCATGATCCACCAGCACATTGACCTTGTAGCGGGTGAGTTGCCGGGCGGCCTGACCCGCCGGGTTGGGTCCTCCGCCGTCCTCCTCGCCAAGCCCCCGGATCTGATCGGCGTTCTCCAGGAGGTCCGCGCGCACGGCGTCGAGAAAGCGCTGCACCTCGGGCAAATCCTGGTACTTGCTCCGCAGTTCGTCCAGTTGCTGGTCGAGGGTGAAACCGGACACGCTGAGTTCGAGCTCCTTGTGTCGTTCCCGGCCCTCGCGCTGCAGGCGCGGGATCTGTGCGATGACCTGCTTCAACTCCTCCTTGAGCTCGTCGATGGCGGCTTCAATCGCCTGCTGTTCCTTTTTCGGCAGCTTTTCGAACTCTTCCGCACCCAGAATCTCGCCATCCCGCATCGGGGCCAGCGTATAGCCGCCAGGGGTACGCATGAGCACGACGCTCCTGCGCGCGGCCTTCTCGCGCAGGGCACCGAAGGCCTTCTCATCGCGCTCCTTTAACTCGTCATGGATCTCCTGGGCCTGGATCCGGTAGGCGTCGCTTTGAAAGGCTGCGGCCAGCGCGGTGATGATGTCCTCCATCGCCTGCTGCATGTCGCGGCGCAACGTCTGCCCGCGACCGGGTGGAAGCCGGAGGGCGCGCGGGCGGTGCGGGGCGTCGAAGTCATTGACGTAGCACCAGTCGCTGGGGATCGGCCGTTCCGCCGCGTTCTCATGAAGCAGCCGGTGCACAAGGGTACGGCGGCCAAGGCCCGTGGAACCGAGGACGTAGAGATTGTAGCCCTCGTGGAGCATCCCGATGCCGAAGTGCAGGGCCTCCAGGGCCCGGTCCTGGCCAATGACCCGGTCCGGGTCCGCCAACTCGGCGGTGGTCTGGAAGTCGAGAAGATCGGGGTCGCAGGCGTGAAACAGCGCCTGCGGCGCCAACGGCTCGGGAGTGGACACGTCGGGAGAGCCCATGTCCCGCGGGTGATCGTTCATCTGCAGGCACTCCTGGGAGGCGAGGGCGTGCACGCCCTGACTTGAACATAGCAGATCCGGGATCAGAGGCGCGCGATGGGTGGCGCCGTTTTTCGGCCTTTGGGCGCCGGCCGGTCAGCCGCCGCGAGCGGGCAGCGAGACAGCCGCCACGGGTGTCACTCCAGTCCCGCGCGACGCAGCCGGGAATGCAGCTCGTCCATCTCCTCCAGCAGATCCGCGACCAGGGCAGCCAGTTCCGGCTCGGCGTCGAACACCCGCTCGATCTCCCGCATGCGCCGCGCGCGGCGCAGATGGAGGGCGGTGATGCGCCAGGTCCCGGCCACGCATTCGGTATGGGGAAAGAGTCCTTCCTCGATATGCCGTTCCAGCCACCGCGGCTCCACGGTGCAGGCCGCGGCGATCTGTTCGAGGGTCAGCCAGCTTTCGTCGAGCAGGCTGCCGGTCAGGATGTCATCGTCGCGCATGGTCATGCCCTCTGGTTACGGCGCGGATCGAAGGGGATTTCACGCGCCATCTGCTCATAGAGCCTTCGCGCCTTCGGGTCGTCGGGAGAAGGCAGCACCACCTGGATCTCCAGCAGCAGGTCGCCGGATGGACTTCCCGGGATGCCCTTGCCGCGTACGCGCAACTGGCGCCCGCTCTGGGCGTTTTCGGGGATGCGGACCTTGACGCTGCCGCTGGGAAGGTCCACCGGGATCACTGCACCCAACGCCGCCTCCCAGGGGGTGACTGGCAGGGTCATGTGCAGATCCCGGCCATCGGGGCGGAAACTGGGATGCGGACGGAAATGGACTTCCAGCAGCAGATCGCCCGTGGGTCCGCCCCCAATCCCGGGCGAGCCCTGGCCGGCGAGGCGAATGATCTGTCCTCCGTGCACGCCCTTCGGGATCCGCACGTTCAGGGTGCGGGTATCGACGACAACACGACCCTCGGGATCCAGCCGGGGTACGCGCAGCGAGATCTGCCGCGTGGCGCCCTCGAAGGCATCCTCGAGTTCCAGCAACACCTTGGCGTGGTGATCCTCGCCTCGCGCACGGAACCCGGCGCCCCCGGTGTGGTAGCGACCTCGGGCGCCACCCATGTGTCCGAACAGTTCGGAGAAGAAATCGCTGAAGGCGGCCTCCTCGGAGGGAGAGAATCCGCGGCCCGAAAACTCGTAGCCGGCATCCCAGTCCGGTGGCGGGCGGAATTCCTCGCCGGGCTGGTGGCCGCGCCCGAGCTGGTCATAGGCGGCACGCTTCTCGGGGTCGGAGAGCACCGCGTAGGCCTCGTTCAGCTCCTGCATCCGGGCCTCGGCATCGGGCTCCTTGGACACGTCCGGGTGGTACTTGCGGGCGAGCTTGCGGAAGGCCTTCTTGATGTCCTGCACCGTGGCGTCCCGCGCCACGCCCAGGGTCTTGTAATAGTCCTTGAATTCCATGCGGACTCCTTCGCTGCAGGCGCTGGACGCGCCCTGGAATCGTGATAGTAGCGCCGGTCGCGGATTTCAAGGTATTGAAGGGGTCGACCGAACCCCCATGATAGTACCTGCAGGACCCGAATGCGGGGCAGCGCGGCCATGGAGGGCAGGGTACTTCCACGCCTTGTCGATGCCGGCGAAGAGGGATTGAATCAGTCCTGTCAGCTGCACACATCCTGCGGCGTGCTCCGCATCGAGATCGTGCCAGTCAGATCGCAACCTACGAGGGCGTCGTGCAGCTGATGCCCTGTGCAACCAATGGAGGAACCCACCATGTACCGTGCATTGTTTTCGCCCGATATGTTCTCGGAGCTCGATCGCCTGCAGCGGGAGATGAACCAGGCCTTTGCGTTCTCACCCAGCATACGTGGCCTCGCCCGCGGCGGCTTTCCGGCGATGAACGTCGGTGGCACGCCGCAGTCCGTCGAGATTTACGCCTTTGCGCCCGGCATTGATCCGGCCAGTATCGAAGTGACCCTGGAGAAGGGGGTGTTGACCGTGGCGGGCGCACGCACATCCGATCTGCCGGGCAAGGACGTCAAGGCCAACGTACATATCGAAGAACGGTTCACCGGGGCATTCCGCCGGGTTGTGACGCTGCCCGAGGATGCCGACCCGGAAAAGGTTTCCGCCCGCTATCGTGACGGTGTGCTGCACATCAGCATCCAGCGCCGCGAGACGGCGCAGCCACGACGCATCAGCGTTCAGTGACGGAGGATCGTGCCATGAACGAACAGACCAAGGTCGCCAGACAGGAAGAGACATCCGCCCGTGCCGAGGCCGCGTTGACGCCCCCGGTCGATGTGGTCGAGGACGCCGCCGGCATCACTTTGTATGCGGATCTGCCGGGTGTGCCGAGAGACAAGCTGCATCTTCACGTCGAGGCCGAGACCCTGACCATCGAGGGCGAGCTGGACCTCGAGATGCCCGAGGGCATGGAGGCCACGCACGCGGAGGTGAGCCTGGGCCGGTACCGGCGGGTGTTCACCCTCTCCAGGGAACTGGACACCGAGAAGGTCAGTGCCGAGTTTCGCAACGGCGTGTTGACCCTGCGCATACCCAAGGCCGAGCATGCCCAACCCCGGCGCATCGAGGTGGAGGTGGCATAGCCAGGACCGGCCCAAAGGGCCGTATGGAGTGCGGCGGCTTGCCGCCGCTTTCTCAGCCTTTCGGGGTGTGGTTCCAGCGGCAGGCCGGGGACAGATATTAAATCTGTCCCCGGCACCCGTCCGATTTTTGAATCTGTCCCCGGCAGGGGAGCCAGGGGGCCGCGGGTAACGCCCTGGCCGCTGGCCGCAGGCCTGCACTTCCGGGCAGAAAGCGGGAGCAAGCTCCCGCACTCCACATGTGCCGCCTAGGACGCCAGGCGCTTGTACTTAACCCGGTGAGGCTGGTCGGCAGCGGCGCCGAGGCGTGCGTGGCGGTCGGCCTCGTACTCCTGGTAGTTCCCCTCGAAGAACACCACGCTGCCGTCCTCCTCGAAAGCCAGCATGTGGGTGGCGATGCGGTCCAGGAACCAACGGTCATGCGAGATCACGATCGCGGATCCGGGGAAGTCGAGCAGTGACTCCTCCAGCGCCCTCAGGGTTTCCACGTCGAGGTCGTTGGTCGGTTCGTCGAGCAGCAGCAGGTTGCCGCCGCTCTTCAGCACCTTGGCCAGATGCACCCGGTTGCGTTCGCCGCCGGACAGGTCCTTCATCCGCTTCTGCTGGTCCGAGCCCTTGAAGTTGAAGCGGCCGACATAGGCGCGTGACGGCATCTGGAAGTTGCCGACCTGCACGATGTCCTGACCGTTGGAGATCTCCTCCCACACCGACTTCTCGTCGGCCAGCGCATCGCGGCTCTGGTCGACGTAGGCGATCTGAACCGTGTCGCCGATGGTGATGCTGCCGCCGTCGGGCTTCTCCTGGCCGGTGATCATCCGGAACAGTGTGGTCTTGCCGACCCCGTTCGGCCCGATCACGCCGACGATTCCCCCTCGGGGCACCGAGAACGAGAGGCCCTGGTACAGGAGGCGATCGCCGAAGGCCTTGTTCAGGTTCTCCGCCTCGAGCACCACGTCGCCTAGGCGCGGACCCGGTGGGATATACAGGTCCTTGGTCTCGGACCGACGCTGGTAGTCACTCGAAGACAGTTCCTCGAAGCGCTTCAGGCGCGCCTTGCTCTTGACCGTGCGCCCCTTCGGGTTGCTGCGCACCCATTCCAGTTCCGACTCCATGGCCTTGATCCGGGCCTGTTCCGTCTTCTCTTCCTGGGCGAGGCGCTTCTCTTTCTGCTCCAGCCAGGAGGAGTAATTGCCCTCCCAGGGGATGCCGTGGCCGCGATCCAGTTCCAGGATCCAGCCGGCAACGTTGTCGAGGAAGTAACGGTCGTGGGTCACTGCGACCACGGTGCCGTTGAACTCCTGCAGGAAGCGCTCGAGCCAGGCGACGCTCTCGGCGTCGAGATGGTTGGTGGGCTCGTCGAGGATCAACATGTCGGGGCTGGACAGCAGCAGCCGGCACAGCGCCACACGGCGCCGCTCGCCCCCGGAGAGGGTCTTCACGTCCGCATCCCACGGCGGCAGGCGCAGGGCGTCGGCGGCGACCTCGAGCTTGCGCTCCAGATTGTGGCCGTCGCTGGCCTGGACCAGGGACTCCAGCTCGGCCTGCTCTGCAGCCAGCTTGTCGAAATCCGCATCCGGTTCGGCATAGGCGGCGTAGACCTGGTCCAGCCGGGCGAGCGCGTCCTGGATGGGCTGCACGGCCTCTTCGACATTGCCGCGCACGTCCTTGCCGTCGTCGAGGCGGGGTTCCTGTTCCAGGAAGCCGATGCGGATTCCGGGCTGGGGGCGTGCCTCCCCGAGGATGTCCTTGTCCACCCCGGCCATGATCCGGAGCAGGGTGGACTTGCCCGAGCCGTTGTATCCCAGTACGCCGATCTTGGCGCCCGGGAAGAAATTCAGGTAGATGTCCTTAAGGATCTGCTTCTTGGGCGGGACGATCTTGCCGACACCGTTCATTGTGAAGATGTACTGCGCCATGGGACCTCTTTCGGTACTTGAGCGTGTTGGATGGCAACGAACCCAATACATTACCACGAGTTCCCGATGAAATTATTGGCGCGTCACGGCGTCTATAGACTCGTTCCCATTGTCAATTGAAGGAGGCCCCATGTTCCGTTCCCGGAAAGCCCTGTACGCCTGGTTGTTGGTTCTGCTCTTCTGGGTGCCGCTTGCGGCGCAGTCCGCCGAGAGGGTCACACTGGAGCACGATGGCCTCACCCTCGTGGGGCACCTGCAGGCTCCGGCCGATCCAGCGGAAGGGGTCTTCCTGATGCTGCACGGTACGCTGGCGCACGGCCGGATGGAGACCATGGCGGCGGTGCAGGACCTGCTGGCCGATCAGGGCATGAACTCGCTGGCGGTCAATCTGAGCTTCGGGATCGACGCCCGCGAGGGCATGTTCGAATGCGACCGGCCCGTGACCCACGGTCTGCAGGAGCATTTCGCCGAACTCGAGGCCTGGCTGGACTGGCTTCGCGCCGAGGGCTACGGTCCGGTGACCCTCCTCGGGCATTCCCGCGGCGGCAATCAGGTGGCGCGGTTTCACCAGGAGTGGGGTCCCGAGGACGTGCGTGCGCTGGTCCTGATCGCTCCGTCGACCTTCGATGCCGAGCGCGCGGCGGCGGCCTACGAGGCGCAGTCCGGCATGCCCCTGATCGTCCGTCTCGACCAGGCCAGGGAGCTGATGCGCATGGATCA
>Ga0209498_1000194_pt1 | contig 36481 bp, 31 predicted proteins | sample WalLakDeSediment_FD_184131 | JGI IMG/M metagenome (GOLD analysis project Ga0209498, IMG submission 184131) | Lake sediment microbial communities from Walker lake, Nevada to study Microbial Dark Matter (Phase II) - Walker Lake 11/02/13 Deep... | ecosystem: Environmental > Aquatic > Freshwater >... | reverse complement strand
CCCTGATGGCAATGATCGTGGCATCCGTTCCTTCGCGGAGGGTGACCGCTTTGCCGATCTCAAAAGGATAATTCATGTCAAAGAGCGCCGGAACAGGGTCCCGGGTGAAACTCAGGTAAACCGGCCCTTCCCATTCGGCGGCGGCCCACACGGCCAGCTTGGTCGTCGCAGGGTCTGCAGGAGCAATGACGGTTGAGTTTGCGATAGCGCGCATAATGGAGAGATCTTCCTGACCCTGGTGGGTGACGCCGTCAGGGCCCGGGGTGATGCCGCTGTGGCTGGCCGCGATCTTTACGTTCAGGCGGGGATAATGAATGCTGTTGCGCACCTGGTCGAGGGCGCGCATGCTTGCAAAAACCGCATAGGTCGTGGCAAAAGGGATGAGTCCGGTGGTGGCCATGCCGGCTGCCGCGGCCATCATGTTTTGTTCGGCAATGCCGAAATTGAAAGACCGCTCCGGGAACCGGGCTGCGAATTGGTTCGTGCCCACCGACTTGGAAACGTCGGCATCCAGGACAACCACATGGGGATTCCTTTCTCCCAGTTCCAGGACGGCTTCCGCGTAAGCGTAGCGGGTCGGTTGCTGCCTGGTCCCGGTGAAGAGATCTTTCGATTTCAGCAGAGAAACGATCTCGGGACGAACATAGTGATAAGGGGAACGAGAGCTAGAGTTCACTAGCACACCTCCTGATCTCTTCAAGGGCGCATTCGGCTTCTTCTTTGCAAGGGGCTTTGCCGTGCCATTCCACGACGTTCTCCATGTAAGACACGCCTTTGCCCTTGACCGTGTGCGCGATAATCATCGTGGGCGCACCCTTGTTGATCTTTGCAGCCTCCAGGGAACTCACGACTTGTTCCATGTCGTGGCCGTCGATTTCGACCACATTCCAGCCGAAGGCGCGCCACTTGTCGGGAAGCGGCTCTATGGGCATAACGTCCGCCACACACGCGTCGTTTTGCAGCCGGTTTCGGTCCAGAATAGCCGTCAGGTTGTCCAACTTCCATTTTGGGGCGGCCATGGCGGCCTCCCAGACCGACCCTTCCTGGGTTTCTCCATCTCCGACGACGACCCAGACATGGTAGTTTTTCTTTCGGAGCTTTCCGCTTAGAGCCATGCCCAAGCCCACGGACAATCCGTGGCCGAGAGAGCCCGCCGTCATGTCGATGCCCGGCGTTTTTCGCATGTCCGGGTGGCCCTGCAGGATGCTGTCCATCTTGCGCAGGGTGGAGAGATGGGCTTTGTCGAAATACCCCCGCTCTGCAAGCGCTGCATACCAGACGGGACAGGCATGGCCCTTGGAAAGAATGAACCGATCCCGGTCAGGCCAGCCCGGGTTTTCAGGGTCAACCTGCATGACCCGAAAGTAAAGGGCCGTGACGATGTCCGCTGCGGACAGGGATCCGCCGGGATGGCCTGCGTGGGCCGTGGCGATCATGTCGATGATGTCGCAGCGGATGGTTGCGGCCATGCGTTTGAGCTCGGAAATGGTCATCGGTGTTTGATAGGCGTTCAATGTCGGCTCCTTTTCGTGATTTCCTGGTGCACTTCACCCTCCCCTTTGTCCCCTCCCATCAAGGGAGGGGAAACACTCACAAGCCCGGTGATTTCTTCTCCCTTGACGCGCAGCGTGGGACGCCGCGCAGGGGCTCTGTCCCCTCGGGCGAGCGCTTGCGCCGCGTGTCGGAGAGGCTTGCCCCCATCAGGAGGGTTTACCCGCTCGATCCGGGCGAGTGTTGGGTCCACGACACTAAACCAGAGAAAAGATGTTAGATTCAATGAATTTCCACGTTTCCAGATAATCGCCCTTGGCCATGAGGCGGGCGATTTTGCCGCCGTCCACCTCTTCCAGTTTTTTCCAGATTTTGTTGGAAATCCGGCTGTTGGCCTCAAAGGTGCCTTTGATATCCCAGCGGGTGGGGGAGGTGTCGGAGGTCAGGTAGTCCCTGTAACGGTATTTTTTCAGGTAATAGAGAAACTCCACGTATTCCAGGAAATGCTTGGTGCCGCAAAAGTAGTCCCAGTCCCACCGGCCGTCATTGTCGTTGATATGGATGTAATAGCGGTAAGGGCTTTCAGCCAGGAGGACCAACGCTTCGGCGGGGTTTTCATTGCCGTAGGTGGAATGGCCGAAGTCAAGGGTCACGCCCATCTCTTTGACCTGCATGTCGTTGAGCAGGCACAAGACCTTGGCCGCGGTGTCCACGAAGCACCGCCCCCTGGTTTCGCTGGGTTTGTACTCGATGAACAAGGGAATCTTCGTCTTGTAGGATCCCGCCCGGCCGAAGGTCTCCACCAGGTGCTTCCAGGCCTTGGCATAATCGTATTGAAAGACGAATTCGTAACCGTCTCCAAGGGGGCAGCAGGTGACCTTGTCGGCGCCGGCTGCTTCTGCAAAATCCTTGGCTTCCTTTATGAATCGAACCGCCTTGTCCCGAATGGTTTTGTTGTTGGAAGTCAATCCGCCGTTTCGAAACTCCGGTTCGGCCTTGACGTTCACATTGACGGCGGCAATTTTCAGGTTGTACTTTTTCAACAAGGCCTTTGTCTCCTTGGGATCGCTCACCTCATAAGGGTAGACGATCTCCACGCCGTCGCACCCCTCGATTTCGGCCATGAGCTGAAATTTCTTCTCAAGGGTTAGGGGCTCGTTGTATTCATGGAAGCGATCCTTGGTCCTGGACAGAAATCCCGTGATAATCCCCATTTTCAACATGGAATGGTCCTCCTCATCGCTGAATCCTCATGAGTGCAAGAGTGACTCAATGTAGGCCCCACCCTTACCCTTGCGGTTTGTTTCGAAAAAGCTGCACGGTCTTTGCCACGGCTCTATTTTTCCAATTCCTGACAAAAGGAATTTGAATCAGAACCATCCAGGCCATAATGAGAACAAGCGCCAGGGAAACCGGCCTTGTGAGAATGGGCCAGAAGCTCCCCTGGGTCACCATAAGGGCGCGCCTGAGATTCTCATCGGCCATGGGACCCAGGATCACGCCGATGACAAGGGGCGCAATCGGGTACCCCATTTCAATCATGAAATAGCTGATGATGCCTACCGGAAGCATGAGATAAAGGTTCCAGATATTGATTCCCAGGGAATAGGAGCCGATGATGCAGAGCATCCCTACAATCGGCATAAAGATCGGTGCGGGAATGCGCAGCACCTTGACCACCTGCTTGGCCAGGGTCATGCCCGCCACCCACATGCACATGGAGGCGAGGAGCAGGATGGCGGCGCATTCAATAATAAAGGTTGGGTGCTCGAAGGTGATCATGGGTCCGGGCGTAACCCCGTGGAGCATCAGGGCCCCCAGCAGCATGGCGGCCGGCGGACTCCCGGGAATACCGAGGTTCAGCAGGGGAATGATGGCGCCGCCCACGCACGCATTGTTGGCCACTTCCGTGGACAAAACGGCGGTGATTTCTCCTTTGCCGAAGTTCTCAGGGTGTTTGGACGTGTTCTTTGCCGCGCCGTAGGATACCCAGGCCGCAATGTCTTCGCCGATACCGGGCACGCAGCCCACGCCCACGCCGATCAGGGCGGAACGCACGATCTTGGGGATGTTCCGGATAATGGTCTTGAATTCGGGAGTGATTCGCTGCAGCTTCTGGACGTCTCCGATCTGAATCCGTTCCCTCAGGACCTGGATGATCTGAGGAATGCCGAAGGCCCCGATCAGGACAGGAACGACTTCAATCCCGCTGTCGAGCTCGGGGATCCCGAAGGTGAAGCGGGGATAGAACTGGAGGCGATCCCGGCCGACACAAGCCAGGAAAAGTCCTAGGAAACCGGAAATCCAGCCCTTGATGACCAGGTCCGGCGTGGTCAGGGTGCCGCTGATGAGAATGCCGAAAAAGGCGAGCAGAAAGAATTCAAAGGAGGTGAACTGCAGGGCGAAATGCAAAACGATCGGCGATACCGTCACAAGAAAGAGCATGCTGATGATGGTCCCGATGGCCGAAGAGGTGGTGCTGAGGCCGATGGCCCGGCCGGCCTCGCCCTTGAGCGCCAGGGGATAGCCGTCCAGGGCGGAGGCGGCGGAGGCGGCCGTTCCCGGGATGTTGATCAGGATCGAGGAATAGGATCCTCCGTACGTGCCGCCCACATAAATGGCAAGCAGGCAAAGCATGGCCGACCCTGTGTCCATGCCGTAGGTAATGGCGGTCAGGAGGGCGACGCCCAGGGTGGAGGTCAGGCCGGGGAGGGCCCCAAAGATGATACCCAGAAGCACGGAGCCGAAAAGGATGGCGAGGTGGACCGGGTTTGAGACATGGTAAACCAGCATCTGAAAGTAGGTGCCCAATTGTTCGAAAAAAATCATGGGTATCCCTTATTCCTTAGATCCGGGTTATCAAAATTCCAGGTACCAGAGGTAATCGAGCACTGCCACTATGAGGCCCTCCTTGGGCATGGGGACCATGAGAAAATACTTGAAGATCGCTCCTATGAAGAAGGGGGCGAGAATGGCCATGGTGATCGCGATTCGATACTTCCTGCGCCGGCTTGGATCGCGACGAATCCATTTCCAGGCATAAACGCCGTAAATGATGAGAAAGCAGATGGCCAGCATGTCGGCCCCAAAGGGGACAAGCGATGCGGCAACGGCGTCGATGCCCAAGGAAAAATAGAGGATAAAAGCGGCCGCTCCCATGGCATAAAGGGCGAGGAGCTTCTTGAGCAGGAAATCGTCATAGAAATAAAACATGGTGATAAAAGGAAACAAAAAGAAAACAGCGCTTACAAAAAAATCGATTCTTGGAAGGTTCAGGAAGACGAGGGTGAGAAAAAGGATTGAAGCCGCATAAAAGCGCATGGAGCCGTCGCTCGTCAAGAACCACAGCAGGCGTCTGCTCCCCAACCATTGCAGCGTGTTTTTCAATTCCGCAGAGCCCACGGTTTTCAGTCCGGTTCTGGAAAGCATGAAGCCCAAGAGCATGAGGATGCCGCCGATGAACAGGGGGAGCAGGGCAGGGGAAACATACCAAACGTTCATGACACCGCCGAAGCTGTCCTTCATCGGCATGCGGAAGGCCTGGCCGACGATCCACAGCCCGAGCAAAAAAACGACGGCTCCTGAGAAAATGTCGGCCTTTCTGAGTGTCGCTTTATCCAGCATGACCAAGTTCCTTCACGACCTCTTCCCTCCCCCTCTTGGGTCGAGGGAGGGGGAAAAGCCGTTCCATGGGTTTTCTTATTTGCCGGGCTTAGGGATCTTGAGGGTCGCCGGGTCCACCTTGGCGGCGCCCAGTTCCCATAGGGTCCAGGCAAAAAGCGATTCAAGTTGGTCGAATTCCTTTTTGGCCTCGGCCCCGGTTTTGCCGGAGAGGAGGTAGTAGTTTTCCTTGCCGAACTTTTGGAGGGCCTCACTGGCCATGGCTTTCTTGAACGCGCTTTCAATTACGCTCTTGATCTCCTTCGGCACGGCGGCAGGCACGGCAAAGCCGATGGCCTGGGAGATGGGCAAATAGTCCTTCAACGCCGGGTAGTCGTCAAAAGCCGAAGGGATTTTGCCCACATCGGCCACCTCGAAGGCGGTCGGGATCAGCATGGCCAAGGGCCTGAGCTTCCCGCCTCGAATGAGGGCCTGTTGTTCAGCCAGGGACGTGATCACCACCTGGACCTCGCCGGTCATGGCCGCGTTCTGGGCCGGCGCAGAACCGGGGTAGGGGATGAAGTTCAATTTGGCGCCGCTACCCTTTTCCAGGGCCAGGAGGTTGAGGTGATGGATGGAACCGGAGGCACTGGCGCCTGATTTCACTGCGCCGGGATCTTTCTTGGCAGCTTGGATGAGATCCTTCAGGGTTTTGTAGGGAGTGCTCGGGGTCACCGAGACCAGGTCCGGTGATCCGCCGACGATAAAGAAGTCCCATACGTTCATTCTCTTGTCCCAGCCGCCCTGCACGCCTGCTGTGACGCAGGATTCGGAAAGGCCGCACAGGGTATAGCCGTCATGGGGTTTGGAATAGGCGTCCGCCATTCCGATGGAACCTCCCACGCCGCCGGTCTTGTTGATCACGTTGATGTTGACGCCGAGGATCTTGCTCATTTCCGCACTGATAATCCGGTTGCAAACGTCGGTTCCACCCCCCGCGGACCACACCACGATGTTGGTGATGTCTTTTGCCGGGAAAGCTTTTCTCTGTGCCTCTGCGTTGAACGCTCCGGCCAGAAGTACGATCATGCACATCAGGACGACTTTCTTCATAAAATTTCCTCCTTTTGGGTTTGAACGTGGGTTGCTTGAAAAACTCCTTAAAAACACACACGCGTTGCCGACTCTTGATCCTCCCCTCCTTTCTGTCTTGATGATGAAATTCACCTCGCCGAACCGGACGGCTTCCAGCCTGCCGAATTGAAATGATCGGATACCATGAGCCCGGTTCGGCCCAGCCGCCGGTATTTCATAATCGCTTCCCCTTTATGCCCGCTGATCATTCTCCGCAAGATTCCGCTTGAGAATGGCAATGGACTTTTTCAAGTGACGCCGCATCAGGTTTTCGGCCGATTCCCCATCGCGCCGGCTTACGGCATCGATCACGGCAAGATGGTCCCGGATGCTTTCATTCGGGGACTGGATGAGACCTTCGGAAGAAATCACCTGGTAGCTGTAAATGATGATGTTGTAGGTCTCCAGGATGCTTTTCAGGAACTCCTTGGCGCCGATGTCCAGGAGAAAATGGTGGAACCGTTGGTCTTCTTTGGCGTAGGTCTTGATGTCTTGTATATCCGAAAGGCCCTTGAAGGCCTGAAAGAAGCCTTTGAGGTGCTTGATTTCTCTATCGCTAATGTTTTGGGCCGCGCGTCTTGCAGCAAGCCCTTCAAGGACCTCGCGAAGCTCAAAGATGGATATCATCTCCTGCCCGTTAAAGAGGCGGATGAAAAACCCTCTACGGGGTATGGACTGCACCAGCTTTTCTCTTTCCAGAACCTTGAGGGCGCTCACCAGGGGCGTGCGGCTGATGCCGAGATCTTGGGCGAGCTTTTCCTGAGGGATCTTTTCTCCGGGGAGGAGTTTTCGGTCCAGGATCATGGATTTCAACCGGCCGTAAACCTTGGCATCGAGGTTCTTGTGACTGATTCCCAGTTTTTGCACGGCCCCTCCCTTGTCGAAAAGCCGGTGGAAAATTCCCTGGTGTTTCCTCGCCCGTTGCGGGGGCGGCGGCTCAAAATTCAATTTTAAATTTTGTATGCAAAATTCAAAAACAGTTGTCAAGAAAAAAATGTTGGGATGACGATTTTTTGCCGGACCATCAACATCTGTTGCCGATCAGAGAGGTAGGGCTGTGCAGCTTTCCGGTCAGGAGCTTTTTCGAATGCCCAGAATGTTCCTCGCCTCTGAAGGGGTGGCGATGTCAAAACCCATGGCAAGAACAAGGGAAACGATTTTTTCCACCAAGGCGAGATTCGTGGTCGCCGCTTCACCGGGGGCGAAATAGACGCTGTCTTCAAATCCCACGCGGATGTGGGAGGCGCCCATGGCCACGGCGCATGCAAGAAGCGCAAAGTCCTGCATCCCATGGTGGATCGCTCCCCAGACCGCCCCGGGAGACAGGAAGGAAAGGAGGAAGGAAAGACTGGCCGGCCGAGCAGGAAGAGCGCCCGGAAAGCCCAGGGCGAAATTGTAGTAGAAAGGTCGGGGCAGGAGATTTTCCTTGAGGAGAAGGGGAACATTTTCCATCATGCCGCCTTCAAAAACCTCCAGTTCGGGCACGACCTTTTCTTCCGCCATTCTTCGGGCCCAGTAGCGAATGTCGGGCAGGGCGTTGATGTAAACCTGCTCTCCGAAGTTTGCGGAGCCCATGTTCAGGGAAGCGACCTCCACCCGGGGATCGTTCAGCGACACACAGCGTTCTTCCAGGGAAAGGGTGGAAAGACCGCCGGTTGATCCCTGGATGATGATGTCCGAGGCCTCTCTGATCAGGTCCAGAGTCTTGGAAAAAACCGCGAGGTCCTCGGTCTGAGTTCCGGCGCGGTCTCTGACGTGAAGGTGAACCATGCCGGCCCCGGCCTTTGCGCAAGAAACGACCTCTCGGGCCACTTCTTCAGGGGAGAGGGGGTTGATGGAGGGAGGTTTTGTGCCTACCCCCACAGGCGCAACGGCCACGATGATTTTTCGTCTTGTGCCCGATTCCATAGCTCACCCTCCTTTATGATTCTGCGATTTTCGTGATGCGCACGATCCGGGGATCCGTGAATCTGTCCAGGCCGATTCGCACTCTTTCCGTGTGATCATAAGAGACTCCGTGGCGCCTTGGGCAAGGGGAAAATGTGCCTTTCTAGCCTTAGGTTATGCCTTGGGGGTTGCTTAGACCTTCACGAGGCTTTTGTCAACATTTGAAAGGTTGACATGCAGAAAGAAGCGTCTATTGTTGGACATCTGCATGAGCGTTCCTTTTCCTCGGGAGATTTGAATCCTTGTCCAAGTTCCTTTTTTCCTTTTTTGTCATCGCTTTCGGCTTGTCGCTCGGGTACGCCATACAAAGGGCTTCGGCCCGAGGCTTTCTCAAGGTGCCGGTCGGCCTGGATCAGCTCAGAAAGTTTCTGCAAAAGATTGCTCTTCTCATGATTAATCCTGTGACCGTGGTGGGAGCCGTCTGGATTGTGGATATCCAGGCGGTTTCCCTTGCCGCGCTTCCTGTCCTGGGAGGCGCCGCCCTGTTGCTGGGTGGCGCGTTGGCCCTCGGCGCTTCCAAGGTCATGGGCCTGGAGCCCAGAAAAACAGGCGCTTTTTTCGCCTGCGGCTCTTTCACCAACATCGGCTCCATCGGCGCCCTCATCTGCTTCATGTTCCTGGGAGAAAAGGGCTTCGCCCTCGTGCCCATCTACAAGCTGTTTGAAGAGGTGACCTACTATTCCGTAGGGTTTCCCGTCGCGAAATATTACAGCGGCGCCCATGGCTCCGGGGAAAGCCCCTGGCACAGGTTCAGAGGTTTGGCCCGGGACCCCTTTATCCTCGTAGCCCTGTCCGCCATTGTGCTGGGAGGCCTTCTGAACGGATCCGGGCTTGAGAGGCCGGGCTTTTTCAAGACTGTAAACGCCGTGTTCATTCCCCTGGCAACGACCCTGTTGCTGGTTTCCATCGGCCTGGCCATGCGGTTTAAAAGAGTGAAGCGTTACCTCAGGGAGTGCCTGGCCGTTTCTGCGATCAAGTTCCTGTTCGTCCCCCTGACCATTTCCCTGGCAGCCTACCTGATCGGGTTTGGAAGGATCGACGACGGCCTGCCTTTGAAGGTGGTGATCATTCTGACGTCCATGCCCGTTGCCTTCAATGCCCTGATCCCGCCTTCCATCTATGACCTGGACCTGGATCTTGCCAATTCCTGCTGGTTTTTCACCACCGCCGCCCTTGTCATTGTTCTTCCCATGCTGCTGTGGGTGGTGAACGCCTTGTGAGAATCTCGCAGGGCATCAAAATCGGTTTGTCATTTGGATTTGGTCATTTGACATTCGTCAGTAGGGTTGCTTGCCTCGTGCGAGAGGATAGCGGCGGCCGTATCCGAAGGCCTTGGTGGTCACCTTGAGGCCCGGAGGCGCCTGCCTTCTTTTGTATTCATTCAGGACGATTCGCCGGAGCACGTCTTTGACAACGGCAGGCTCAAATCCCTTGGCCGCGATCTCTTCAAATCCGAGGTTCCCGACCACGGCCAGGTCCAGAATCTGATCCAAAAGCTCATAGGGGGGAAGACTGTCCTGGTCTGTCTGGCCGGGTCTGAGCTCGGCGGAGGGAGGCCGTGAAAGGATCCTGGCCGGAATGATTTCCCTTTCCCGGTTGATATGCCGTGCGAGTCGATAGACCATGGTTTTGGGAACGTCCGATATCACCGCAAGCCCGCCGTTCATATCCCCGTAAAGGGTGGAGTAGCCCACGGCTGTTTCCGACTTGTTTCCCGTGCTCAGGAGGATGGCGCCGAACTTATTGGAAAGGGCCATGAGCAGGGTCCCCCGAATTCTGGCCTGAATGTTTTCTTCCGTCTCATCCGGTTCAAGACCCTTGAACAGAGGGAAAAGACTTCTTGAAAAGCTTTCGAAAATGTCCGTTATGGGGATCTCTTGGAACTTTATGCCAAGGTTTTGAGCCAGGACCCTCGCATCTTCACGGCTCATGGAAGCCGTGTAGGGTGAAGGCATGCTGACGCCTGTCACGTTTTTTGCGCCGAGCGCTTCCCGGGCGATGACGGCCACCAACGCCGAGTCAATGCCGCCGCTAAGACCGATCAGCACCTTGCCGAACCCGCACTTGGTCACGTAGTCCTTAGTGCCCATGACCAGGCCCTTGAGGATGGAAACTTCTTCCTGCAACGAGGGCGGCTCTACGGGATCATAGCTCACGGCATCGTCCCAAACCAAAAAGTCCGCTTCGAATTCCTTGCCCATGAGAACCACGTGGCCGGTTTTGTCACAAACCATGCCGGCGCCGTCAAAGAGGATGTCGTCATTGCCGCCCACCTGGTTGCAGTACAGGATCGGGACCCCGTACTGTTTGGAGAGTTTCTGAAGAATCCGGCGACGCAAGGCTTTCTTGTGGATGGTGAAGGGAGATGCCGACATATTGATCAGGATGGCTATGCCTTGCGCTGCGATTTCGGACAGAGGGTCAAAGGGGTAACGCGGGACCCCTTCGATGTCTCCCACCGTCCAGATGTCTTCGCAAACGGTCACGCCGATGCGCTTGCCCTGCAAATCAAAAACAAGGCTTTTTCCAGCAGGCTCGAAATACCGTGTCTCGTCAAACACATCATAGGTGGGGAGGCACCGTTTGCCCCCTCTTGAAAGGATGCGACCCTCACCGAGAAGGGCCACGGCATTGACCAAAGGCTTTCCGACGGATTGCGGGTTGCGGTCCACATAGCCGCAGATAATATGGGTCTCCTTGATTTTTCTGCTGAGCCTGTCCAGTTGCCGGAGGTTTTCCCGGATAAAGGCCGGCCTTTCCAAAAGGTCCTTGGGAGGATATCCCATGATGGAGAGCTCAGGAAAGACGGCGAGTGCGCACCCGCTGGTTCGGGCCTTTTCACAGGCTTCAAGGATCAGCGAAGTGTTGTAGGCGAAGTCGCCGATGATGGGATTGATCTGGCAGAGCGCGATTTTCATTGGTCAATGTCGAATGACCGTGCCGGCTTTTTCGATGGCCTTGACGATCTTCGGGATCTGATCATCCATATACACATTGACGGCAAAAGAAAGGGTGCGCGAGACCAGATCAGCCGTCTTTGGAAGAGCGTCCCGTCCGTAGAGGCACCGGGGGCCGCCCCCTTCGTCCCGGAAAGGATGACAGGTCGTTGTAAGGCTCTTGCCTTCCAGCAAATGCTCCCACTGCTCGTAATAGTGCCAGGTGTTCTCGTACCAGTAAATCGCTCCCGCGCCTTCTTGGGTCAAAGCCTTGTGAAAGGCCCCGGCTTTATCCCGGGTGGGAAGGAAGAAGGTCAAGAAGGTGGCCGTATCCCCTGCCGGGTCGGGCAGGTCTCTGAAGCTGATCTGATCAATGCGAGACAGGGCTTCCCGGATCCTGGCCTTGTTTTCCCGCTGTCTCGGCAAGATGAGCGTGTCCAGTTTTTTCAACTGTGCAAGACCCAGCGCCCCTTGAAGCTCCATCATCCGGTAGTTGACGCCGATAAAATGTCTCTTTTCCAATCCCCTGGGTACCGAAGGGTTGTGATCATGGCCGTGATCGTGGTATTCGGATGCCCTGGTGTAAAGATCCTCGTCATTGGTGATGACCATGCCTCCCTCACCGGTCGTGAGGGTCTTCACGGAGTCAAAAGAAAAAGTTCCCATCTTGCCGAAGGCGCCCAGGGCTTTGCCCTTCCATTGGCCCCCGCAGGACTGGGCCGTATCCTCGATCACGGGGATATGGTTTTTCATGGCCACGCTCACGATTTCTTCGATCCGGGCCATGGATCCGCACATATGAACGGGCAGGATCGCTTTTGTGCGCGGGGTGATACGGCCGGCCAGGTCGTCGGGGTCCAGGCAGAGGGTGTCGTCGATTTCGGCGAATACGGGGATTGCGCCGGCATCGAGGATGGTTTCCCAGGTGGCGACAAAGGTGAAGCCCTGGGTGATGACCTCATCGCCGGGCGAAATACCCAGCGCTGCAAGGGCGACGCGGAGGGCCGCCGTTCCGGATGAAACGGCAAGAGCGTGCTTCACGCCGCAGTAATCGGCGAATTGCTTTTCAAAGCTCTTGACCTTAAAAACGCCCTGTCGCTGATCATCGAATCCGTAACGGAAGAGCACTTTTCGCGACAGGACCTCGAGAACCTCTTTTTTCTCTTCTTCTCCAATCACTTCATAACCGGGCATACCTTCCTCCTCAATGAAATCTGCCGAGGCAGATTTTTCTTAAAGCACAATTATCTCAAGAATGAATAGAGTTCAAGGCATAAAAGGACTTCCTTGAGCGGTTTTGGGAGTTTTTCTCATCATTGTCGTTAAAAATCCTTCGAAATCCCGGTAGGATATGAAGAAGCTAAAATGTTCCGAGAAAGATAGTATTTTGTCCTGGTATAGTTATAATAGAAAGTGTATGTTACTTGTTTTCTAAAGGAGGTTCTTAGGTTGAGTCCTTTTTATAAAAATCTAGCCTTGTGGCTTGTGATAAGCCTCATGTTGATCATGCTTTTTCAGATTTTCAGGCAGCCCGAAAGGGTGAGCGCTCCTCTCAGTTACAGTGAATTCCTGAGCATGGTGGAAACCGGAAGGGTGGTCCAGGTGACCATCCAGGGGGACAACATCTCCGGCATTTCCTCGCAGGGAGCCTTCAGGACCTATGCTCCGAAAGACTCTGAACTCATCCCCCTTCTGAGAAGCAAGGATGTCAAGATCACCGCCAAACCGGAAGAGGATTCTTCGTGGTTCCAGGTTTTTCTTTCCTGGATTCCCATGCTTCTTTTGATCGGGGTATGGATATTCTTCATGCGCCAGATGCAAGTCGGAGGAGGCAAGGCCTTGTCCTTCGGCAAGAGCAAGGCGAGGCTCATGACGGAGGTCCACGAGAAGGTGACCTTTGACGATGTGGCCGGGATCGATGAAGCCAAGGAAGAGCTCCACGAGATTATCGAGTTTCTTCGCGATCCAAGGAAATTCACCCGTCTGGGAGGGAGAATTCCCAAGGGGGTCCTCCTGGTGGGAGCGCCGGGGACCGGTAAAACCCTGCTGGCCAGAGCCATAGCCGGCGAAGCGGGCGTGCCTTTTTTCAGCATCAGCGGGTCTGATTTTGTGGAAATGTTCGTGGGCGTCGGTGCTTCCAGGGTGAGAGACCTGTTCGTGCAGGGCAAGAAAAGCGCGCCCTGCATTATCTTCATCGACGAGATTGACGCGGTCGGTCGCCACAGGGGCGCCGGGTTGGGCGGCGGGCACGATGAACGGGAGCAAACGCTCAACCAGCTTCTCGTGGAAATGGATGGTTTTGAGTCCAACGAAGGGGTGATCCTCATTTCTGCAACGAATAGACCCGACGTTCTTGATCCGGCCCTTTTGAGGCCCGGGCGATTTGACAGGCAGGTGGTCGTTCCGGTGCCCGACATCAGGGGCAGAGAAGGAATCCTCAAGGTCCACAGCAAGCGAACCATCCTTGGAAACGACGTGGACATTCCGGTCCTTGCCCGGGGCACACCCGGATTCACCGGCGCGGACCTGGAGAACATGGTGAACGAGGCGGCCCTCATGGCCGCGAGGCGCGGGAAAGACAAGGTGGAGATGGCGGACTTTGAAGACGCCAAGGACAAGGTTCTCATGGGCACCGAACGCAGGAGCATGATCATCAGTGAAGATGAGAAAAAGACCACCGCCTATCATGAATCCGGCCATGCCATGGTGGCTTGGCTGCTCCCCAAAACCGATCCCATTCACAAGGTGACCATCATCCCTCGGGGCAGAGCCCTCGGCCTTACCCAGCAATTGCCTCTGGATGAGAAACACACCTATCCCAAGGATTTTTTGCTGAACACCATCTGTATCCTCATGGGCGGCCGCGTGGCTGAAGAGCTCGTTCTGGGGGTTCAGACCACCGGAGCGGGCAACGATATTGAAAGAGCCTCCACCCTTGCCAGGAAAATGGTGTGTGATTTCGGCATGAGCGAGAACCTCGGCCCCCTGACCTTCGGCAAGAAAGAAGAGCAGATTTTTCTTGGTCGTGAGATATCCCAGCACAGGGATTACAGTGAATCGACGGCTCAGAAAATCGATGAGGAAGTGCGAAAGATCGTGACCGATGCCTACAGCAAGACGAACCGGCTCATCGCGGACCACATGGAGCAGCTTCATGCCCTCGCCAACGCCCTTCTGGAAAAGGAAACCCTGGACGGCAAGGCGATCGACGCGGTTTTGGGCATGCCGCAAGAAACAAGCAAAGATGCAACCAAGCACGAGGCCTCCTGACCTTGACCACCTTCTCCGACCAGTCCTTTGTCATCCGCTGGTCCCGCTTCAGCCTTTGTCTTGACCGGCGAACCCATGTGATGGGCGCACTCAACGTCACCCCCGACTCCTTTTCGGACGGGGGCCTTTTTTTTGACAGGGATCGGGCGATCGAGCAGGGCATCGCCATGGCCCGGGAAGGGGCGGATATTGTGGACATAGGCGGAGAGTCCACCCGTCCTTACTCAGCGCGAATCTCTGTTCAAGAAGAATTGGACAGGGTCATCCCCGTCATCGAGGTCCTGGGAAAAGAAATCCACGCGCCCATCAGCATTGACACGATCAAGGCAAAGGTGGCTGAAGAGGCGCTTCGGGCCGGGGCTTCCATCATCAACGATGTGAGCGCCTTGCGCTTTGATCCTGACATGGTTCGTGTGGCGGCCGATGCAGGCGTGCCGGTGATCCTCATGCACATGAAAGGGATGCCGGACCACATGCAGGACCATCCCGTTTATGAAGACCTGCTCGGTGAAATCAACGCTTTCCTCGGGGACGCCCTGGAGCGGGCTCGACAAGGGGGCATCCGAAGCGATCGGACCATCGTGGATCCGGGCATAGGTTTCGGCAAGACCTTTGAGCACAACCTGGAGATCATCAAGGAGCTCAAGAAGCTCCGGTGTCTGGAACGGCCGATCCTCATCGGGACATCCAGAAAAGCTTTCATCGGCCATATCCTCAAAAAAGATGTGACGCAGAGAGAAACGGGCACGATGGCCACCCTGGCTGCGGCGGTCATGAACGGCGCGCACATCGTGAGGGCCCATGACGTGAAAAAGGCGGTGGAGACCGTTCGGATCATCGACGCCGTTAAAAGGGGCAAGGTGGAAGAAGACATTGAACAATGACCAATGATCAATGACCGGGAGGATCTCTAAGGATGCTGTTTTGCATCGACATCGGCAACACGAACATTGTCCTGGGGGTTGCGGAAAAAAACCGTATTGTGGATCACTGGAGAATCCGTACGGAAAAAGACATTACGGCCGATGAACTGGGCATTCTGGTGCGGAACCTGTTCAGCGCCTCCAAGCTCGAGATGGAGAAAATCAGAAACGTGATCGTCTCCTGCGTGGTTCCTCCTCTTTTGAACACCATGGAGGAATTCTCCCGCCGCTATTTCAGAGTCGCCCCCCTGGTTGTAGGGTCGGAAACGAACACGGGGATGCCCGTTTCCTACGACAACCCTAAGGAGGTGGGGGCGGATCGCATTGTCAATGCCGTGGCCGCCTATGAGAAATACCGGAGCGCCCTGGTGGTGGTCGACTTCGGAACAGCGACCACCTTTGATTATGTATCCGCCGATGGGGTCTATCAGGGAGGGGCTATCGCTCCGGGGGTGGTGATATCCTGTGAGGCGCTTTTTCAAAAGGCCTCCAAGCTGCCTCGGGTGGAGATCTTTGCCAAGCCCAAGCGCGTCATTGCCAAGGACACCATCAGCAGCATGAACGTGGGGATTGTTTATGGATATGCGGGGTTGGTGGACGGCATTGTGAAGCGGATCAGGAAAGAGGCAGGGGAGGATCTCACGGTGATCGCCACCGGAGGGCTTGCACCTTTGATCTGCGAGCAATCTGAAACCATCGAGCATGTCGAAGAGTTCCTGACCCTTGAGGGGCTCATGATCATTTTCGAGAGAAACCGGTGAGTCTTAAACCTTTTCGGCTGAAACAGGGAGACCGAATCGGTGTTCTTGCGCCCGCCGGCCCGGTCGAGCAAGAGGAACTCCGCGCAGGCGTGGAGGCCCTTGAATTTCTGGGTTTCCCTGTGGTGCTCTCCCCTCATGCATTGTGCAGAGAAGGGTACCTTGCCGGTAAAGACGAACTTCGCCTCCATGATCTTCACACCATGTTTCAAGATGAGAAGGTGAAGGCGATCCTGTGCGCAAGGGGCGGCTACGGCGTGCTCCGTCTCTTGGACAGCCTCGACTTCGAACTCATCCGCAGGCATCCCAAGATTCTGGTCGGTTACAGCGATATCACAGCGCTCCTGCTTGCCGTCTATAAAAAAACCCGTGTTGTGACCGTCCACGGTCCGGTCTTGAGAGACCTTGTCAAAAACCGGGGAGAGAACCTGAAATCTTTGATGAGACTGCTCACCTCCCGCGAGCCTGCCGCCTGGAGATTCGAAGGTGCGAGGGCCTTGAGAGAGGGGACCGCAGAAGGAAAGCTGGTGGGAGGGAATCTCAGCCTGCTCACCCGCCTGCTGGGAACCCCTTTTATGCCTTCCCCTAAAGGCGCGCTGCTTTTTATCGAGGAAAAAGGGGAGCCCCTTTATCGGATCGATCGGATGTTGACGCACCTTCGCCTCAGCGGCTTTCTGGCAGGGTGCGTCGGCGTCATGATCGGCGCCTTGATAGATTGCGATGAGCCTGCCGCCGTCGAGGCCATGATCGAGGAAAGATTGGGCGATCTGAATGTCCCGGTCATGACCGGGATCCCGGTGGGGCATGGGGAGGAAAACATCGCTCTGCCCATCGGTGTGAAGGCCGTTTTTGACACGAATCGGAGGACGCTTGCATTAAAGGAACCCTGCGTGCGGGCATAGGGCCGGCTTCCGCAAATGGTGTCGGAAAGTTTGACGAAGAACAACTATGGCAGCGAAGAATCATCCACAGATTCCACAGATTTCAAGGATTTTCTCTCCCATGTTTACCCAATTCAGGTTGTTCATTGTCTGCGTTAATCTGCGGAATCTACCGGATATTGTTCGCTCTGGATGCTTGACTTTGGTTGTGGCCGCAAATTGGGAACAAGAGTTTTAAGGTTGTCAAAGACCCCTGGAAATGATATTTAATTATGCGACATAGAGTCGAGGAGGGGCTCGGGAAATTGGATTTTGTGAGAAAGCTTGGAGAATCCGGGATCAGGAGCCTCCTCACGTTGGGGCGGATGGGGATTTTTCTGGCCAAAACCTTTGCTTTCAGTGTGACCCCGCCGGTTAAGCTCTCTCTTTTTATAAAACAGATCCAGTTCATAGGCTTTCAGTCCATCTCGGTCATTTTCCTCACCGGCGCCTTCACCGGAATGGTTCTCGGGTATCAAGGATTCAACACCCTGAGCCGCTTCGGTTCGGATGCTTTCCTGGGGCCCATGGTGGGTCTATCCCTGATCAAGGAGATGGGCCCTGTCATATCCGCACTCATGGTTACCGGAAGGGCGGGTTCCTCGATCACGGCCGAAATTGGGATCATGCGCATCAGCGAACAGATCGACGCGCTGGAGCTGATGGGGCTCAACCCCTATCGTTATCTCATCGTGCCCAGGTTTCTTGCGGCGCTTGTGTGCCTTCCCCTGCTCACGGCGATCTTTGACGTGGTGGGGATTTTCGGGGGCTATCTGATCGGCGTCAAACTGCTGGGCCTGAGTTCAGGGGTGTACTTCGGCGAGATGGTCAGTTACGTGGAAATGAAGGACATCCTGGAGGGGTTGATCAAGTCTTTGAACTTCGGGGTGATTATCGCATGGGTATGTTGTTTTAAAGGATACTATGCAGGCTTTTATACGGGTTTCGGGGCGGAAGGGGTGAGCAAGGCCACCACCCAGGCGGTGGTGCTTTCGTCCGTGCTGATCCTGGTTTGGGATTATTTCCTCACATCCACCCGTATTTTTATGTAGAGAACCATGATTAAAGTCCAAGACCTATACAAGTCCTTTGACGGCGCTGAGGTCCTTCAGGGGGTGAATCTCGAGGTGGGGACGGGCCGGATCCTTGCGCTGATCGGGAGAAGCGGTTATGGAAAGAGCGTTCTCCTGAAACATGTTGCAGGCCTGATGAAACCGGACAGGGGCCGTGTGCTCGTGGACGGTCATGACATGGGCCGCCTGAGGGGCGGAGAGCTTCTTTCGATCAGAAATCGTCTGGGGTTTCTTTTTCAGAGCGGGGCCCTCTTCGACTCCATGTCGATCTTCGACAATGTGGCTTTCCCTTTGAGGGAAAAAACAAAACTCAGGGCCAAGGAGATCCGGGACCGGGTGATGGTCGAACTGGAACAGGTCGGCCTTCTTGGCGCGGAAGAAAAGTTCCCTTCCCAGTTGAGCGGCGGCATGGTCAAGAGGGCTTCTCTGGCAAGGGCCCTGGCCGGGGATCCGGAGATCATGCTTTTTGACGAGCCCACCACCGGTCTGGACCCGCTGACCGGTCAGACCATCCTGGATCTGATCGACTCCTGTCATGAACGCCTGAAATTCACAGGGATCATTGTTACGCACGAGGTGCCCAAGATTTTCCAGGTGGTGGACGCGGTGGCCATGATCGATGAAGGACGGATCCTTTTTCAAGGCACGCCTGAGGAGATTCTCAAGTCCGAGAACGGTACCGTCAAATCCTTCGTCACCGGCGGTATGGAGTGGTTGACGAAAGATGCCGAATGTTATGCGGACTCCATGGATAAGATCAGGCGCAGGAAAGATATCCATGAATTGTGACCGTCGGGTTCTTGACCCAAAATGAGGTGAAGAGATGAGAAAATGGGACATGGAGTTCACCGTGGGGTTGTTTCTGATTGCAGGGATCATCTGCCTGGGCTACCTGTCCATCAAGCTTGGCCGGATGGAGATTTTGGGAGGCAGAGGGTATGATATCCATGCCTTTTTTTCAAACAGCGGAGGCTTGAAAAAGGGTTCCTCGGTCATGATCGCCGGCGTGGAGGTGGGCCGGATAAAAAGCATCACCCTGGAAGACTACCAGGCTTTGGTGGTCATGAATATTGCCGAGAGCATTGAGATCCAGGAAGATGCCATTGCGTCGGTCAAGACAAGGGGTCTCATCGGGGAAAGATTCATCGAGATTTCTCCGGGCGGTGCGGAAAAAATTATTCCGCCGGGAGGGCGACTCCGAGAAACCATGCCGCCCATTGACTTCGAGCAACTGGTTTCCAAGTACGTTTTTGGGACTGTCGAGTGATGTCTCCATGGTCACAAAGCAGATGCCCTTCAAGGGAGAGCTTATGAGAAAATGCGTCCCCGTGCTGGGGCTGGTTGTTTTCCTTGCTCTAACGGCGCTTCCTCGCGCGGCCTTGGCAGGAAGTCCCACGGAACAACTCAGCGCGACCACGGACAAGATCCTTGCGATCGTAAAGGATCCCGAACTGAAAGAACAAAGCAGAGCTCAGGATAGAAGGGAGCTCATCCGCAAAGCCGTGGACGAGCGCTTTGATTGGGAAGAGCTGAGCCGCCGAGCCCTGGGCCGGCACTGGGCCGGGCGAAGTACGGAGGAAAGAGAGAAGTTCGTGAACCTTTTCGGCCGACTCCTGGAAAGGACCTATCTGGAAAGGGTGAACGAGTACTCGGGTGAACAGGTCTCCTTTGTGGGGGAAACGGTGGACGGAGAATATGCAACCGTGGAATCAAAGGTTTTGACCGCCCAGAAGACCGAAGTGCCCGTGCTTTACAGGATGCGGCGAAAGGCAGAGGAATGGATGGTCTATGACATCGTGATCGAAGGGGTGAGCCTGGTGGGCAATTACCGGAGCCAGTTCCAGAGCATTCTTGCGAGAAGACCCTACGAGGAACTCGTGCGGATCCTCGAGGAGAGAATCGCTGAGAAGTAAATAATGATGACCCAAAGAAGAAGGAATGGCTGCTCATGATCAAGGGGAAAGGAAAAATCTTACTGGCCGGCCTGGTCTTGTTTCTGCATGCGGGAATTGCCCATGGTGAAGAGGGGGCCGGTTATGGTGACAGCATCGTGCTGGCCCGGGCCGCGGCCGAGCCGGAAGAATTTGACGACGACTTTGATTTGCTTGAGGGGGGCCTTGCCGATCCCCTGGAACCGATCAACCGCGTCTTCTTTGTCTTTAACGATCGACTGTACTTCTGGGTCCTGAAACCGGTCGCCACAGGATACAAGGCCGTGGTGCCTCAGAAGGCCAGGATCAGCGTGAGAAACTTCTTTACGAATCTCGCGTTCCCTGTGCGTTTCGTAAACTGCCTCTTTCAGGGAAAAGGAGAGGGTGCGGCGGAAGAACTGGGCAGTTTTCTGTTGAACTCGATCGGCGGCATGGGAGGATTTTTTGACATTGCCGGGGCCGCCGGGGTGAGGAGGCGCGACGAGGACCTGGACCAGTCCCTGGCGGTATTCGGGTTTGGGCCGGGCTTCTACATCCACTGGCCCGTTTTCGGGTCTTCGACCCTGCGCGGCACTTTCGGCGCTGTGGGAGACGGGTTTCTGGACCCTGTGAATTACCTTGACAGTTCGGGAGCAAGATTCGCCTTTAAGTCTTCAGACTTGGTGAACCGGACCTCCTTGCGTATTGGTGACTATGAATCCCTCAAGAGGGCCGCCCTGGATCCCTATGCGGCTATGCGGGATGCCTATTATCAAAACAGGCTGAAGATGATTGAAGAATGAGAAAAGACCGGCGGTGCGAATGAACAGGAAGCACTGCGGCCGGGGATGATTGAGGAGCATATGGGCAAAGGGTTCACCAAAGGCCTTGTCATGGTGTTTACCGGGGACGGCAAGGGAAAGACCACGGCGGCCATGGGCATGGCCATGCGGTGTGCGGGCCACGGCCTAAAATGTTTGATGATCCAGTTCATCAAAGGGGGATGGCGCTATGGTGAACTGGAAGCGGCGAAACGACTGGCCCCCTATTTTGAGATCATTCCCATGGGAAGAGGCTTCATCCGGCTGGATCAGGGGGATCCGGATCCTGAAGACCTCAAGGCCATCAGGGAGGCCTGGGATCTCTTCATGGAGAAGATGTCCACGGGGGATTTTCAGATGATCATTCTGGATGAAATTAACAATGTGATCCAGATGGGCTTCCTTGCCCCTGAAGTCTTGCTTGCCGCCATTGAAGAAAAGCCGCCGGGAATGCATCTGGTGCTCACAGGCAGGAATGCTCATCCGCGGATCATCGAGGCCGCCGATCTGGTCACCGAAATGAGGGAGGTGAAGCATCCCTTTGCCGCGGGGGTCCAGGCTCAAAAAGGCGTTGAATACTAGAAAAACAGCATGAGCGAGGAGGAAGCACAGTGACAGGACACTCCAAAATGGACCCGGAGCTTTTCTCCATGGTCCTCGACACCCTGAACAAACTTGAAAAGGAAAAATTGACGCTGCCGGTCAAACTGGAGATGGACCGCACAGGCGAGTTTCCCATGGAACTCATTCGATTCATGCTCGGACCCGAGGTTGCCCTTCACCTCATCTTCATCCCGGAAGAATACGGCGGCCTGGGAGCGGGCGCCGCAGACATCGCCGTCATCTCCGAGAGAATGGCGAAAATGGATCTTGCCGTGGCCACATCCTTTCTGGCGATTTGTCTGGGCATGGACCCCATCAGGGTCGGGGCCACCCCTGAGCAGAAGGAAAAATGGATTCGGAAGGTGGCCGACGAAGCGCTTATCGTGGCTTACGGGGTGACGGAACCGGAGGCCGGCTCGAACGTTCAGGCCCTCAAGACAAAGGCTGAAAGGGTCCTGGACGAGGAAGGTCATGTGAAAGGCTATCGTTTGAACGGCCAGAAGCAGTTCATCACCAACGGCGGCGTGGCCGCCCTTTACACGCTCCTTGCGGACACGCCGGGCGGGCCCTCCTTTTTTGTGGTCGAAGCCGGCGCGGAAGGACTCCACCCGGGAAAGCATGAAGACAAGCACGGCATTCGGGCGTCCAACACGTGCCCTCTCAGCCTGGAGGATCTCTTCGTCCCTTTAGAGAACCTGATTGGAGGCGTGGAAGGGCAGGGATTGAAGCAGGCCAACCAGGTTTTCGGGTACACGAGGCTGATGGTGGCCACCTTCGGCCTTGGCGGCGGCATGGCGGCACTGGAAAAGGCCGTGGCCTATGCAAAAGAACGGATCCAGTTCGGGGGGCCGTTGATCGAAAAACAGGGATACACCCATCAGCTCCTCGTTCCGAGCGCGGTGCAACTGGAGGCTGCGCGGGCCCACGTCGAGATGACGGCGACCAGGCTGGATTCCGGAGAAGAAGACTTGCAGGTGGAAGGCTCCATCTCCAAGTATTTTGCCACGGAAGCGGGGGATGCGGCGGCCAACAACGCCATACAGGCCCTGGGGGGGTACGGGTACATCCGCGAATTCGAAGTGGAAAAAATCAAGCGGGATATCAAGATCACCACCATCTTTGAAGGAACGAGCGAGATCCAGAGAAGCATCATCGCAACCTTTCGCCTCAGAGAGACGGTGCGATCAAAAGGACGTTTCTATCTTGATAAGGCCGAGGGCCTGGAGAAGCTGCCCGACTCATGCGGGGCAAAAGGCCTGGCTCAAGCCATCCGGGTCCTGAACGAGACCGTCGTCAACACGAGAAAGCACAAGCTCACCCGGTCTCAGTATGTGATGTTTCTGCTTGCAGACATGATGACCTGGTGCGAGGTGGGTGAGACCCTGTGCCGCAAGGCGGCCGGCCGGAGCCGAGAAGGCCGTTCCGCCGGCTTCATGCAGGCTGCGGCAAGGCTTTTTGCAAGAGAAGCGGTGAGCAAGGTCTATTTGAACGGGCTTAAAATCGCCCGGGGGTATGAGGAAAAGGTAGAAGAGATCTTGCCCATGCTCAAGGCCCTGGAACCGAGCGGGATCATGGGTTCCATTCTTGAGGATATGGATATGGTTGCAGCCGAGTTAATGAAGTAAATGAGGAAATGAGAAATCCAAGAATTCGCCATCGGTTGTCTCGCGGCAGGGGTCGGCGTGTCCCGGCCGGCAGGGGTTTCATCGAAAAACCACGAATCGATCCTCTCCTCGCCCGGATCTTCAAGAAGATCGGCGTCCCAAAACAGGAGCCCATCCGGCCTGACCCGTTCCAGCTCGAGGCGCTTGAAAAGATCGGTCGCTACGATGTTCTCGTGAGCGCGCCTACCGGCTCAGGCAAAACCTGGATCGCCGAACAGGCCATCTCGCGCTGTCTTTCCCAGGGGATGAGAACCTGGTACGCCTCGCCCCTCAAAGCCCTCTCCAATGCCATCTACGAAGGGTTCTGCCGCCAATTCGGAGCCCATGCGTGCGGCATCCTCACAGGGGATAGAAAAGAGAACCCCGGAGCCCCGGTTATTGTGGGGACGACGGAGATCCTGCGCAATCAGCTCTACGACGCCATGTACCGCGGCGTGAGCATCGAGACCGACCTGGTGATTCTGGATGAAGCGCACTACCTTGGCGATCCGGACCGGGGAGTGGTTTGGGAGGAGGTGCTGATTTATCTTTCTCCGAGAGTTCGGCTCCTGCTGCTCTCGGCCACCATTTCCAATGCGGAGGAAATCGCAGCGTGGCTGGAAGAAAACCGGAAAACACAACCCTGGGTTGTCCGTTCCAGCACAAGACCCGTGCCTCTTGAAACGCTTTTTCTCTTCCCTGATGGGTTGCTGTCTCCTCTGTCCGGGAAAAGAGGGCTCGTTCCAAGGGTGAAGAAATTCCTCGATCAGGGGGTTGAGAGAAAGCACAGGCTGAACTTCGGCGACATCATCCGCTCCCTCAGGACTTTCGATCTGTTGCCCGCCATTTTTTTTCTGAAGTCCAGGGCGGACTGCGATCGCGCGCTCTTGACCTGCCGGGCACGCGAAAAACCATGGAATCAGGGGGAGCGCTGCGCCAGCGAAGTTCGGGAGTTTCTTCGCATGTATCCTCACCTTCAAGGCCACCGCCAATTGCGCTCCCTGATGGAATGCGCTGTGGGTTCCCACCACGCAGGACAACTCCCCTACTGGAAGGTGCTCGTGGAAAAGATGATGACCCGGGGCTGCCTGGACGCGATCTTTTCAACCTCCACCGTGGCTGCAGGGGTGAACTTCCCGGCGAGAACCGTTGTGCTGGTGCAGAGCGATCGGTTCAACGGCCGCCGGTTCTCCGATCTGACAGCCACCGAACTTCACCAGATGACGGGGAGGGCCGGCAGAAGGGGAAAAGACAACATCGGATTTGCTCTGGTGCTGCCCGGCGTCCACCAGGACCCCCGGTTGATCCATGACCTGAAAGAGGCGCCCCCTGAGCCGCTCAACAGTCAAATCCAGATCAATTTTTCCATGACCTTGAACCTGCTCCTGTCTCACACCCCGCAGGAAGTGAGACACCTTCTGGATCGTTCTTTTGCATCCTTTCAACAAAGAAAAGAAGAGACATTCATCCAGCGAAGGTGGCGAGATCTCATTACGTCCCTCAAAGCAGAGCTTCCGGTTGGAAAATGCGACACCGCTGATCCCTACGAAGTGATGGAGCACATCACAAAGAGGGGAGAGCTGAAAAGAAAGTCAAGAAGGGCTTCCAAAAAATTGCAGCGCCCCTTCGCTTCCTTCACCGAGCAGGATCTCGATCCCGATGTTGCGAACCTCCCTTGCGAGGACTGCGATCACGGGATGCTCTGTCATGGAGATGAGAGAAACGAGCTGAGGAGGATTCTCCGAGATATTCGTGCTCTGGGCGGCCGCACTCCGGAAATGAGAGATGTCCCCTGGCTCAACTTCAAACGTCACCTCAGGTTCCTGAAGGGAACAGGCTTCGTGGACCCGGAGGACCGTTTGACTGCGGACGGCGAGTGGGCCTCCAAGCTCAGGCTGGACCACCCCCTTCTTATCGCTGAAGCCATCAGAAAGGGCGGCTTTGCCGACCTCTCTCCTCCTGCAATGGCAGGTTGTCTCGCTCCGTTTGTCTGGGATCGGTTTATTGACAGGGACCTGGTCGTAGAAACTTCCTTCAACCTTTCGGAAATAGAGGGAGCCTTCGAGAGAATGCTGAAACTTATTGGAGAGATCAGGGCGTTGATGGCAAAAAGAGGCTTTGAAAACCCTGAGGTCTTGTTCTGGCCTGCCGCAGCCCTCTTTTTGTGGGCAAAAGGGCGGTCATGGGGGGAAGTGCTGTCAACGGCGCCGGTGGATGAAGGGGATGTGACCTCTCTCATCGTCAGGACCGCCGACCACCTGAGGCAAATGAGCAACCTGGAGGAAACGCACCCCGAACTTGCGGCAAGGGCTGCAAAAGCCATCGCCCTGGTGCTGAGAGAGCCTGTTTATATCGAGTGAATAGCCGGAAGGGATAGTGTTCAGGGTTCAGAGGTTCAGCCGGCTTCGTGCTGCGCGCTTCGCCGCGCCGTGGGGTTCAGAGGTTCAGAGGTTCAGGGTTCAGAGGTTCAAGATGCAGATCAATGATCAATGATTAGGACACGTCGACCGTCTTGCCCCCGGTCATCCGGGCGAGGTCCGATGGGATCAGCTTGAACACGGCATGGGGGGTGCCGGCGGCGGCCCAGATGTGATCATACCTGAAAAGATCTTCGTCGATATACATCTCGATCGGGTTTGTGTGTCCCAGCGGCGGGACCCCGCCTATGGCGAAGCCGGTGTGAACTCGCACGAAATCCGCATCCGCTTTTCTCACCGGTTCCGAGACCAGATCCCGCAGCTTTTTTTCATTGACCCGATGGCCGCCGCTTGCAATCACCATGATCGGCTTTCCCGTCCTCTTGCCTTGAAACACGAGGGACTTGGCGATCTGCTCCACCCTGCAGCCTACGGCCGACGCAGCCTCTGCCGCGGTGCGGGTGGACCCGGGGAGTTCAATGACTTCACAATTCAATCCCATGGCTTTCAGCGTATCCTGCACTTTTTCCGCGCTTGCGCTGAGTTGACCGGACATGGATTTACCTCCGTCGGTATTCATCAAAGGGTTGACCCTCTCTTGGGGCCATCATGCTTGTTTGCCGCAGACCCCTGAATCCACCCTGTAGCGCTCAACCTTGGTCAATGTTGACCTTTTCCCGGAAACTGAAGCGGATCCGGTTGTCAAGATAGTATAGCAGATTCGGGCGAAGGCAGTAGAAGCGAACGCGAAAGCGTTTTGAAAAGCCTTCCAGGTCAAGTCGATCCCCGGAATCGAAAAATTCTTTGGTGAAAGGGAATTTCTTGAGGTAAGCTCGAAGGGCCCGAAGGGCTTCCATGCCCGGCCAAAGGGCCTTGATCTCGCCGGACATTTGCACCCCACGGATCTCTTGCCAGGAGTTGGATTGATGGAAAATGGCGGCCGCGGCCTTGCCGGCGCTCTCCGATTCCTGGATGTGCCTGGATTTGGGGTCTGAAAAAAAGTAGAACTGGAAATTTAGATTGACGTAATAGACCGGCGCAGCCCAAGGGGCGTCCTGCACTGCGGTGCCCAGGGTCATGGTGTATTGCTTTTCAATGAGATCCACGGCAAGGGCTCTGAGGTGTGATTCGTCGGGCAGAGGAACGTCATCCTTCACTTAGAGGCCTCCCTAAAGCATGGAGTAATGGAAAGGAATATTGGAATGATGGAATGTTGATGATCTCGTAAAAAGTCCGAAAGTGCCTTTTTTTGTCATTCCCGCGGAGGCAGGAATCCAGTCTCTTCAGGCGCTTCTGGACTCCCGCAGGAGTTTACCCCCGCGAAGGCGGAGGCGGGAGTGACGACTGCGGGGACTTTTTAGGAAGCCGTCAATGTTGGAATGATGCCTATCCGCGGATAACCCTTCCCTAGAGACCATGAATGCATCCTTCCATTCTTCCACCATTCCCTTAGGAAAACAGGAGCGGCAGCCCGTCGGCATGAAGAAAACCCTCCCGGGTGGGCACCACGCTTCCCTGACGGAGGATCACCAGCCCGCTCTCCTGCAGTTGTTTCAATAAAGTTTCCAAGTAGTCAAAATTTTTAATCATATTCATTGAAATCCCGAGGCTGGTTCGAAAGCCGAGCAGAAGGGATTCCATGGAGCGGTCCTCCTCGGAGAGGGTTTCCTTGCCTGTGATGGGTGACCGGCCTGCGGAAAGGCGGCGCAGGTAACGGTGGATGGATCGGGTATTCCACCACCGGGTGCTTCCGTCAAAGGAGTGGGCCGCAGGTCCGAGTCCGAGATAGGGCGAACCATCCCAGTACTTGAGATTGTGACGGCACACACGGCCTTGCCGCGCAAAATTGGAGACCTCGTAGTGATGATACCCTTCCTGTTCCAGCAGCGATGAAGTGGCCAGAAAGAAGCGCCTCTCCTGCTCTATGCCGGCCTTCTTGATTTCTCCCCGGCTCAACATGGCCCCCAGTGGGGAATGCTTTTCAAGGGTCAACTGGTAGCAGGAGAGGTGATCAAGCTGAAGGCTCAGGGCACGATGAAGGGTCCTGAACCAGGTCTTCAGGGTCTGGCCGGGGAGCGCGTAAATAAGGTCGGCGCTCAGGCTTTCAAAACCGGTTTTTCTAAGCCGATCAAAAGCCTTTACCGCCCGGGAAGCGGAATGCCGCCGCCGGAGAAACGCCAGTTCTTTGTCCTCAAGGGACTGGACCCCTACACTCACACGGTTGACCCCGAGGTCTTTCAGAAATGCGACATAGTCCTGCGAGAGATCATCGGGGTTGGCTTCGATGGTGAATTCCAAGTCTTCTTTGAAGCAGAATCCCTTGAAGAGGAAATCCACCAGGTTTTTGAGATGGAAGGCCGTGAGAGCGGTCGGCGTTCCTCCGCCCAGATAAAGGGAGTCAAAAGGTCCGAAACGGTCTTTGTAAAGCCTTGCTTCTCCCTTTAAGGCCTCAAGCCAATCCGGCGCCAGAGAAAAATCTGTTTGTGAGTAAAAGTCGCAGTAAGCGCACCTGGAGCGGCAAAAGGGAATGTGCACATAAAGGCCGCAATTACTCATAATCCGCCTTTAACACAGCCACAAACGCACCCTGGGGAATCTGGACCGATCCGACCATCTTCATCCTCTTTTTCCCCTTCTTCTGTTTCTCCAGGAGCTTGCGTTTTCGCGTGATGTCCCCTCCGTAGCACTTGGCGGTCACATCTTTCCTGAAGGCGGAAACCGTTGAGCGGGCAATGATCTTGCCGCCGATGGCGCCCTGGATGGCTATTTTGAACTGGTGTCTCGGGATCTCGTCTTTCAAACGGTCACAGACCTGGACCGCCCATTGCCTGGCACGATCGCTGTGAACAATCAGGGAGAGGGCGTCGACCTTTTCCCCGTTCACAAGAAAGTCCAGCTTGACCAGGTTTCCTTCTCTGTGGCCCGTAAGCTCGTAGTCAAAAGAGCCGTATCCCTGGGTGATGCTCTTGAGCTTATCGTGAAAATCCACGATGACCTCGGCAAGAGGCATATCGTAAATCACTTCGAGCCTGCCCGGAGCAGGGGAGTTGAAACGGGCATTGACGCCCCGGCGCTCCATGCAAAGCTTCATGACAGCTCCCAGGTATCGCTCCGGGGTGAAAATGGTGGCTCGAATAAAGGGTTCTGCAGAGGTTAAGATGGTCGCAGGATCGGGGTAGTACTGGGGATTGTCTACGGTCAGCGCCTTCCCGTCGCTTTGCGTAAACTGGTACTGGACGCTTGGCACGGTCATGATAAAGGACAGGTCATACTCTCTTTCCAGGCGCTCCTGAACGATTTCGAGGTGGAGCAAACCGAGAAATCCACAGCGAAAGCCCTGGCCCAGAGCCGCAGAGGAGTCCTTCTGATAAACGAGAGCGGCGTCGTTGAGTCTATATTTCTCGAGGGCGACCACAAGGGATTCATAATCCTCGGAGGAGATCGGGTAAAGGGAAGAGAAAACTACCGGTTTGACCTCCTTGAAACCGGGAAGGGCCTGGACAGCCGTGTGGGTGTCGAGGGTGATGGTGTCACCAATGCGGGTATCGCTTACGGTCTTGACCCCGGCAATGAGGTAGCCCACTTCGCCGGCGGAAAGCTCCTTTGCCGGCTCTCTGGTGAGTCGAAACAGGCCCACTTCCTCCACCCGATAGGTCTTGCCGTGAGACATAAACCGTATCACGTCTCCAGCTTTGACCTTTCCGTCAAAAAGGCGGCAGCTCACGATGACTCCTCTGAAAGGATCATAGCAGGCATCGAAAATCAAGGCCTTGAGCGGGTTCTCGATGTTTTGCGCCGGCTCGGGGATCCGTGCGACAATGGCTTCCAGGATCTCCTCAATACCGGTTCCTTCTTTTGCGGAGCACAGTATGGCTGTGTCAGGGTCAAGGCCCAGTTCGCTGTCAAGCTGTCCCTTCACCATCGGCAAATCAGCCGAAGGAAGGTCGATCTTGTTGATCACAGGGATGATGGTGAGGTCATGTTCCATGGCCATGAAAAGATTTGAAAGGGTCTGGGCCTGAACACCCTGGGAAGCATCAACCAGGAGGAGGACGCCCTCGCACGACGCAAGGGCCCTGGAGACTTCGTAGGAAAAATCCACGTGCCCCGGCGTATCGATCAGGTTGAGGGCGTGTGGCTTACCGGCTTTATCGGTATAGGGCAAGGTGATGGTGTGGCTCTTGATCGTGATTCCCCTCTCCCTTTCCAGATCCATGCTGTCCAGGATCTGGTCTCTGAATTGTCGGTCGGTAACGAGGCCGGTGTATTGAATGAAGCGATCCGCCAGGGTGGACTTCCCGTGATCGATGTGAGCGATGATGCTGAAATTACGAATATCAGGCATGGGTCTTCTTCAACCTTGATGCTTTCTTGAAATCTGCTTATGCGAAGTGCAATTGAACAAGGTATTTTCTTCCATTCAGGAACACAAGGGAAAAATCAGGAACGCCGCCTATTCCCATTTCACTTCTCCATCTCCTCCAGCAATTCCAATACTCCAACACTCCATTCCTCCAATACTCCATTCTTCCTAATACATCTCGAATTTGACCAATCGCCCATCCAAACCCCCGCTGGGGAGCGCTCTTTTCCATGAGGGTTTGAGCCCGATGCACGGAATGAGTTCCCGGTTTCCAACATAGACAAAGATGGTTGAGCTTTTGCACCTTTGTTTAAAGAAGTCTCCTAACATCTTGTAAAATTGTGATATATTGATTCCGCTATGGAGTCGTATGCCGTGGGGTGGATTGCACACGACCACGGCGTCCCCAAGGTTCGGGATGTCGCGAAAGTCCATGATGCTCAGCGCAATCTTGTCTCCTGAAGGGAGCTTTTGCAAGTTTGCCCGGCCGGCCTTGACAGCGGCTGGGGAAACATCGCTTCCAACGATCAGGCTTTCGGGCAGGGGGCGAATACGCTGCTTTTCCTCCCCTTTGACACGGTGCCAGAGGGCTCTGTCAAAATCGGGCAGGTGCTCGAATCCAAAGCGCTTTCTAAGAAATCCGGCAGGGATCCGGCAGTAGTCCATAAGCGCTTCGGCCAGCAGGGTGCCGGAGCCGCAAAAGGGATCGAAGAGTTTTTTTTCCCCGTCCCACGCTGCGATGCGAACAATGGCTGCAGCCAGGTTTTCCTGCATGGGGGCCTCCACGGTCTCCACCCTGTAGCCCCTGCGGTGAAGAGAGCCTCCCGAGGTGTCGAGACTCAGTGTGGCCAGATTGTTTTCAATGTGAAGGTTGATCCAAAGATCAGGATCTTCTTTGCGAACGCTGGGTCTTGAGCGAAAACGCTCGCGAAAGTGATCGGCGATTCCATCCTTTACGCAAAGGGCCGCGTAACGAGAGTGCTTAATGGCACTGTGTGAGACTGTGGAGAAAACGGCAAAGGTGTGATGGGGCGTAAAAAAAGAGGACCACTCCAGCCCTTTGACCTGCCTGTAAAGATAGTCCGTGTTATGGCAATGGAAGGTTTTCAAGGGCGCCAGCACGCGGCTCAAGATTCTGGCCCGGTAATTGATCCGGTAAAGGGTTTCCCTTTGGGCTTCAAAATAGAGACCCCGGTATGCGGCGCGAATATTTTCGGCGCCCAGTTCAGAGAGCTCCAAGGCTGCGAGGTCTTCCATCTCTCCGGATGTTTGTGCAAAGAAGCGACGCCTTTCCTGGTATTCAAACATAGTATCCAAGCAAGAAGTGGAGCTTTGGAATAGCACGGTCAAAGCTCCGGAGGGGAGCCGCAAAAAAGAAAAGGTGCACGGTCCACGGTGCACGGCTCAAGGTAAAAACCACCTACTTTTAAGCCTATGCGTAACTGTGCAGTCCGGGTAGATAATTCACTCCCAAGTAGGTGAAGAGGACGCAGAAGAAGCCGATAATGGAGAGGGCCGCGAGCTTCTTTCCCTGCCAGCCCCTGACCATGCGCGAGTGAAGCAGCGCGGCATAGACCAGCCAGGTAATGAGGGACCAGGTTTCCTTGGGGTCCCATTGCCAGTAGGCCCCCCAGGCGGAGTGGGCCCAGACGGATCCGGTGAGGATGCCCAGGGTCAGGAAAAGGAACCCGATCACCACCATCTGATAGCTGAGTTCGTCAAGAAGCCATGTCTCGGGAATAATCCTGAGAAACAGATTCTTTTTTTCGGGGCGGTCGAGTCTTTTCAAAAGAAACATGATGGACAGACCAAAGGCAAGGGCAAAAGCAGCGTAGCCGAAGAAGCAAGTAATGACGTGCGCGATAAGCCAGTTGCTTTTGAGGGCCGGAATCAGGGGCTGAATCCGGCTGCTGATCCCCGGCGAATAGGAGGCATAGGCCATGGCAAAAAAGGCCATGGGTGCGACAAAGGCGCCGATGCTCCTGTTCTTGGTTCTCCACTCCACGATGAGGTAAAGGAGAATGAGGGTCCAGGCAAAAAATATGAGCGATTCATAGAGGTTTGAAAGAGGAGCGCGACCGATCCCCATCTGGTAGGATTCGATCCACCGCAGGACAACGGCAAAGGTGTGTCCTGCAAAACCGGCAAGGGTGATGACCGTGGCCATGCGGCCGAAGATCTCCCTGTGCATGACCATCATGAGCAGGTAGAAGAAAAAAGAGAAAAAATAGACAAAGGTGATGTAACTCAAGATGATGGAATTCAGCATAGATTCATTATCTCCACTCGAAGATGACGGCTTCGTAAAAGTCCAGCAGACGTCCGGAGCTATCAGGGCTTGTCCAGCTTGTTTCGAACCTGCACCATGAGCTTGTCCATTTCCCGCTCAAGACCGACCTCGTTTTTGCTGCTCATGCCGGCCAGATCTATGGTTGCGCCGTCCTCGACCCGGGACACCCGAACCCAGATCATGCGATGGGACAAAAAGAACGTGATAAAGAGGCCGATGATGATGATGACAAAACCGGCCCAGACCAGGGGAACGCCGGGATCCCTGCTCACCTGCAGACCTGTATAGTGCCTTGAATCCATGCTTTCCAGGAAAAAGGTGTAGGGCTTGAAGGAAGCAGGGTTCAGTTTCGGGAATGTCTCGAAGATCCCGGGGAAGCGTTGCTCGATCATTGCATGGTTCTTGAAGAGCCAGATCTGCGTCTCCTCACCGGAAGCGGGCCGTATCTCCAGGTGAACGGCGGGTCCCATTCTCATGAAGTCCGATCTTATCGCCGTAACCGCCGCTTCGCCCTCCTGTCCGGGAAGGGGAAAGGGTTTGTTTACCTCTGCCTCGACAACGGCGTTCCGTCCGTTATCCCGGGTTTTCAAGCTGAGTCGTACCTTGTTGCCGGGAATCGTACCATAGGTCGATTGGTAAAAGGTGATGCCCTGGAAAGTGACAGGGTGGTTTACGCGGAGGGGGCCCTGGAAGGCCACTTCGCCGTTGGCGACAAATACCAGGTCCGATCGATATTCCTTGGGCGTTCCGTTGGGATAAAACTCCACGGTGAATTTGTCACAGCGAACAGAGAAGGGCAGAGGTTTTGCGACCCGGCTTTTTCGGAGGGTCACCTTGTCCACCCCTTCTCCTTCCGGAATGTTCACAAACGCTTGAAACCCGAACAGCGATCCGGCAATGCCTCCGAGCAGGATCAGGAGAACACTGAAATGGACGAGATAAACGCCGAAATGGGTGAATCTTCCCTTTTCCACAAAGAAGAAGGCGGCCTTTTCTTTTTCCTTTCTCTCCACCTTCCTGAACTTGCTCCTGAGAAGATCCCCCACGGCATCCGAGACAGGCTCAAAGGCCTGCTTCAGAGCGAAGCTTCGCTCCGGAGGGAGATTCTCAAAGGGTTTCTCCCTGTCCGTTTTCGGGGAAGAGCGGAAGCGCTTCAGGCTCGATGGAAAACGATCCAGGGAACAAACAATCAGGTTCACCGCCAGGGCGCCGATGATCAGCCTGAACCACCAGGAATGATACATGTCAAAAAGGTTCAGGGCGTCGAGAAGCCTGACCAGGGTGGGGCTCAAATTTTCAGCGACCCTCATGGCGCTTTCCTGTTGAGGAATGAGGGTGCCGAAAATGGACGTAATCGCGATAAGAATGAGCAGGAACAAGGTCAGCCTGATGGAGCTGAATGCGCTCCAAAGGGAAAAAGGGTGTTTTCTGACCTCAGGGCCGTTCTGAACCATGAAGGAATCCTCGTAAAATCATAGACTATCATAATGGCTGCAAGGCGAGGGATCAATGATTTTTGCCAAAAGAATTGACCCTGGCTGGAAAATCATGCTAAAAGCCAGAGTGATTTGCGCGGAAAGGGTTGGCCCATGCTCGATCTCAGATTTATTCGATCCCGATTGGATGACGTGAAACAGATGTTGGCCGATCGAAAGTATGCACTGGATCTGTCGCTTTTTGAAACGGTCGATAAAAAGAGACGGGAGATCCTGGCTGTTCTTGAAAACCTGCGTCACCGGAGGAACACGGTAAGCGAAGAAATCGCTCGCCTGAAAAAGGCGGGGCAGGATGCCGCTTCTCTTATCGGGGAGATGAAGAAGGTCTCGGTGGAGATCAAAGAACTGGAGTCCGCCCTCTCAGGGGTTGATGAGGAGCTTCAGCCGCTGCTCATGATCATTCCCAACATGCCTCATCTAAGCGTCGCTGTGGGCGCCGACGAAAAGGACAACCCCGTGGTCCGGACATGGGGAGAGGCGCCGGAGAGGGACTTCGAGCCCATGCCTCACTGGGAGATCGGAGAACGGCTCGGCATCCTTGATTTCGGCAGGGCCGCGAAAATCGCGGGCGCCCGGTTTTCCCTTTATCGCGGAGCGGGCGCCCTGCTTGAACGGGCGCTCATTAATTTCATGCTGGACATTCACACCAGGGAGCACGGCTACACGGAGGTGATTCCTCCGTTCATGGTCAACTCCGCATCCATGACCGGCACGGGTCAACTCCCCAAGTTCAAGGACGATCTTTTTAAAATAGAGGGATGGGATTTTTATCTGATCCCGACGGCAGAGGTGCCGGTGACGAACATCCACCGCGACGAGGTGCTGCCCGAAGAGGCCCTGCCTATTTATTATGTCTCCTATACGCCGTGTTTTCGATCCGAAGCAGGCTCTTACGGCAAAGACACGAGAGGGCTTATCCGGCAGCATCAGTTCAACAAGGTGGAGCTTGTGAAATTCTCCAAACCGGAGAGCTCCTACGACGAGCTGGAAAAGCTCACCGGCAATGCGGAGACAATCCTGCGGCGCCTGGGCCTTCCTTACAGGGTCGTCTCCCTTTGCACTGCAGATCTCGGGTTTGCCTCTGCAAAAACCTATGATCTGGAGGTCTGGCTCCCCGGCCAGGCACTCTACAGGGAAATATCTTCGTGCAGCAATTTCGAGGATTTTCAGGCCAGAAGGGCGGCCGTCCGCTTTAAGCGAAAGGGGGCCGGCGGAACAGAACTGGTCCATACCTTAAACGGTTCCGGCCTCGCTGTGGGGAGGACCTTCGTGGCTGTCCTGGAAAATTACCAGCAAAAGGATGGAAGCGTTCTGATTCCCGAAGCGCTGAGACCTTATATGAACGGCCTGGAGGCCATCACCCCGGATTGATCATGCCCTTAAGCGATCAAGATTTCTGCTCCTGGCGGGAGTACCAGCGGAATCTCTCGAGGAAAACGAGAAGAACCTATTTCTTGAAAAGCTTGCCCTGGCTGGGACTCTGGTCAGGGGCGGGCGCTCTCATGCTGGTCATCCTTTTCTATTCCGTTTCATGGCTTTCAGCCCATTTCGAAGAGAGGCCGGGGCGTCCTTCCAAAGAATTGCAGATAGAGGCCCCGGGGCTGACCAAGGCCGACCTCGCCTCCATCCTTGCGCTCATGGACATGGATCTCCTGGCATCCACGGATGTTCAACACCTGGAGCACAACGGTGCGGCGCTGACGGTCGAGACGTCCATTGTTCCATCCCTGCAGCGCTATGCCTCAAATCTGCTCGATCGCTCTAAAACCCATGCGGCGGCCGCGGTGGTCCTGAGGCCGGAGACGGGCGAGATTCTGGCCATGGCCATGGCCCGGAGCAAGGGGGGAAACGGGGGAGAGAACCTGTGCTTGAAGGCCGATCTTCCTGCGGCAAGCCTCTTCAAAATCGTCGCAGCCGCTGCAGCTATCGAAGCGCGGGGGATGTCTCCCGAAACGGAACTGACCTTTCAGGGCGGCAAATACACGCTTTACAGGAGCCAGCTCAAAGCGCTGGACCGGGGACGTTATGCCGTTCAAACAACCCTCAGGGATGCCTTCGCAGACTCCATCAATCCTGTTTTCGGCAAACTGGGCATCTATGAGCTTGGGCCGGAGATTATGCAAGACTATGCTTACCGGTTCCTCTTCGACCGCCCCATTCCCTTTGATCTGCCTCTGGAGGTGAGTCATTTTGATGTGCCTGAAGAGGAATTTGCCATGGCGGAGATCGCCTCGGGTTTTAACAAGCGGACTCTTATATCTCCCCTTCACGCCGCCCTCATCACGGGGGCCGTTTCAAACGAGGGGGTCATCATGGAGCCGTGGATGGTGAAACGTGTGAGGGATAGCGAGGGGCGCATCCTTTACCAGGGGGAGCCCAATGTTCTGGCAAGGCCGATCCAGCCGGGCACCGCCCAAAGTTTGAGGGATCTCATGTCGCTCACCGCAAACGAGGGCACGGCCAGGAGCGCTTTCCGACCCCTCCAGCGCAGGAAAACCTTCAGGGACTTTGATTTCGGCGCCAAGACCGGCTCGATCAACGACCCTACCAATCAGTACCGGGTGGACTGGCTTGCGGCCTATGCCTTGCCGGGTCACGGCCACGGCGGGTTGGGCGTGGTGGTCCTGGCCGTTCACGGAGAGAAGCTGGGGATTCGGGCCAGAGATATGGCCAGGCTTATCATCGATGAACACTTTCGTCCTTAGCGGGGGGAGCGCAAAAACGGTCCGGGGCGCAGCCTATTCCGCCGAAGTAGCTCCTGCCCGCCGCACTGCTAAGGCAGGCGGGTCGGCTACGAAGGCCGGACGGGCCACGGAGGCGAATCAAGGGGGAAGGGGTTTTCTGTTATCCGGACGGACTTTTTGCGAAGCCGTAGACAATTAGTTG
>Ga0209498_1000193_pt1 | contig 36490 bp, 35 predicted proteins | sample WalLakDeSediment_FD_184131 | JGI IMG/M metagenome (GOLD analysis project Ga0209498, IMG submission 184131) | Lake sediment microbial communities from Walker lake, Nevada to study Microbial Dark Matter (Phase II) - Walker Lake 11/02/13 Deep... | ecosystem: Environmental > Aquatic > Freshwater >... | reverse complement strand
GCACCGTGGTCAGCCTGACCGACGGCATCTCCCGCATCCACGGTCTCGGCGACGTGATGCAGGGCGAGATGATCGAGTTCCCCGGCGACACCTTCGGCATGGCGCTGAACCTGGAGCGGAACTCGGTTGGCGCGGTGGTCCTGGGCGATTACAAGCACATCACCGAGGGCGATACCGTCCGCTGCACCGGCCGCATCCTCGAGGTCCCGGTGGGCCCTGGTCTGCTCGGGCGCGTGGTCGATGCACTGGGCCGGCCGATCGACGGCAAGGGTCCGGTGGACTCCGACATGAGTGCACCGATCGAGAAGATCGCCCCGGGCGTCATCGAGCGCCAGTCGGTCTCGCAGCCGATGCAGACCGGCCTGAAGGCCATCGACTCCATGGTTCCGATCGGCCGCGGCCAGCGCGAGCTGATCATCGGCGACCGCCAGACCGGGAAGACCGCGGTGGCGGTGGACGCGATCATCAACCAGGTCAGCAGCGGCGTGAAGTGCATCTACGTGGCCGTGGGCCAGAAGGCCTCCTCGGTGGCCACCGTGGTGCGTCGGCTGGAGGACGCCGGCGCGATGGAACACACCATCATCGTTGCCGCCAACGCCTCCGAGTCCGCGGCGATGCAGTTCATCGCTCCCTACGCCGGCTGCACCATGGGCGAGTACTTCCGCGATCGGGGTGAGGACGCCCTGATCGTCTACGACGACCTGACCAAGCAGGCCTGGGCCTACCGTCAGGTCTCGCTCCTGCTGCGGCGTCCGCCGGGCCGCGAGGCCTACCCGGGCGACGTGTTCTACCTGCACTCGCGCCTGCTGGAACGGGCCTCGCGGGTCAACGTCGAGTACGTCGAGAAGTTCACCAACGGCGAGGTCACCGGCAAGACAGGCTCGCTCACCGCGCTGCCGATCATCGAGACCCAGGCCGGCGACGTCTCGGCCTTCGTTCCGACCAACGTAATCTCGATCACCGACGGCCAGATCTTCCTCGAGACCGACCTCTTCAACGCCGGCATCCGGCCCGCGATCAACGCCGGTCTCTCGGTGTCGCGCGTCGGCGGCGCCGCGCAGACCAAGATCATCAAGAAGCTCGGCGGCGGCGTGCGCCTGGCGCTGGCCCAGTACCGCGAGCTGGCCGCCTTCTCGCAGTTCGCCTCCGACCTCGACGAACTGACTCGCAGGCAGCTCGACCGCGGCAAGCGCGTGACCGAACTGATGAAACAGGGGCAGTACTCCCCGATGTCCATCGGCGAGATGGGCTTCTCGCTCTTCGCCGCCAACGAGGGCTTCCTGGACGACGTGGACACCGACAAGGTCGTGAGCTTCGAGCGCGCCCTGCTGGACTACCTGCGTTCGTCGCAGAAGGCGCTGCTGGACAAGATCAACGAGTCCGGTGACTACGACGCCGAGATCGAGGTGGCGATGCGCAAGGCCTTGGAAGAGTTCAAGGCCAAACACAGCTGGTAACGGGGGCACGCAATGGCGGGCACAAAGGAAATCCGGACTCAGATCAAGAGTATCAAGAGTACTCAGAAGATCACCAAGGCCATGGAGATGGTGGCGGCGTCGAAGATGCGCCGCGCGCAGGATCGCATGGAGGAATCGCGCCCCTATGCCCGGAAGATCCACAGCACCATTGGCCACGTCGCGATGGCCAACGCGGAATACCGACACCCGTTCATGATCGAGCGCGAGGTCAGGCGCGTGGCGCTGATCATCGTCTCCACCGACCGCGGGCTCTGCGGCGGCCTGAACGTGAACCTGTTCAAGAAGGCCGTGGGCGAGATGAGGCGTTTCCGCGACGAGGGCGTGGAGGTGGATCTCTGCCTGTTCGGAAACAAGGCGCTGGGCTTCTTCAAGCGCCTGGGCGGCAACATCACCGCTGAGGCGACCCATCTGGGCGACCGGCCGCGCATGACGGATCTCGTGGGTGGCATCAAGGTGGTGCTGGACGGCTTCCGCGAGGGACACATCGACCAGGTGCTGCTGGTGGAGAACAAGTTCATCAACACCATGACGCAGCAGCCGGTGGTGTCCCAGATGCTGCCCACGGCACCCAGCCAGGAGCAGGAACTGAAGCACCACTGGGACTACATCTACGAGCCCGATACCCACCCCGTGCTCGACACCCTGCTCGAGCGGTACGTGGAGTCCATGATCTACCAGGCGGTGGTCGAGAACGTGGCCTGCGAGATGGCTGCGCGCATGGTGGCCATGAAGTCGGCCTCGGACAACGCCGGCTCCCTGATCAAGGAACTGCAGCTGATTTACAACAAGGCCCGTCAGGCCGCGATCACCCAGGAGATCTCGGAGATCGTCGGCGGCGCGGCCGCCGTATAGTAGCGTCGTGCGGCGGCGCGGTCGCTTCCGCGCTCCCGGCATTGGCCCCGCGCCCAGGCAAGAATTACCGACTTAGAGGATTGCACACATGAGTTCTGGAAAGATTGTCGAAATCATCGGCGCCGTGGTCGACGTGGAGTTCCCGCGCAACGCCGTGCCGAAGATCTACGATGCCCTGCATCTCGCCGAGACCGATCTGACGCTGGAAGTGCAGCAGCAGCTCGGGGACGGCATCGTGCGCACCATCGCGATGGGGACCACGGATGGGCTGAAGCGGCAGATGGAGGTCACCTCCACCGGCAAGGCGATCCAGGTGCCGGTCGGGGTCGAGACCCTCGGGCGGGTGATGGACGTGCTCGGCAAGCCCATCGACAACGCCGGTCCGGTCGAGGCCAAGGAGCACTGGTCGATCCACCGCTCCGCGCCCGCCTTCGACGAGCAGGCCGGTTCCACCGAACTCCTCGAGACCGGCATCAAGGTCATCGACCTGCTCTGTCCCTTTGCGAAGGGCGGCAAGGTCGGCCTGTTCGGCGGCGCCGGTGTCGGCAAGACCGTGAACATGATGGAGCTGATCCGCAACATCGCCATCGAACACAGCGGCTACTCGGTGTTTGCTGGCGTCGGTGAGCGGACCCGCGAGGGCAACGACTTCTACCACGAGATGAAGGAGTCCAACGTCCTCGACAAGGTGGCGCTGGTCTACGGCCAGATGAATGAGCCCCCGGGCAACCGCCTGCGCGTCGCGCTGACCGGCCTGACCATGGCGGAGTACTTCCGCGATGAGGGCCGCGACGTGCTGATGTTCATCGACAACATCTACCGCTACACGCTGGCGGGGACCGAGGTTTCGGCGCTGCTCGGGCGCATGCCCTCCGCGGTGGGCTACCAGCCGACGCTGGCCGAGGAGATGGGTGTGCTGCAGGAGCGCATCACCTCCACCCAGAAGGGATCGATCACCTCGATCCAGGCGGTGTACGTGCCTGCGGACGACCTGACCGACCCCTCGCCCGCGACCACCTTCGCGCACCTCGATGCGACCGTCGTGCTCTCGCGTCAGATCGCCGAACTCGGAATCTACCCGGCCGTGGACCCGCTGGATTCCACCAGCCGCCAGCTGGACGCGAACGTAATCGGGCACGAGCACTACGACACCGCCCGCGCGGTGCAGAACACCCTGCAGCGCTACAAGGAGCTGAAGGACATCATCGCCATTCTCGGCATGGACGAACTGTCCGAGGATGACAAGCTGCTGGTGGCCCGGGCGCGCAAGATCCAGCGCTTCCTGTCCCAGCCCTTCTTCGTGGCCGAGGTCTTCACCGGTTCGCCCGGCAAGTACGTGTCGCTGAAGGACACCATTCGCGGCTTCGCCGCGATCGTCGCCGGTGAGTACGATCACCTGCCGGAACAGGCCTTCTACATGGTAGGCTCGATCGAAGAGGCTGCTGAAAAGGCCGAGAAGCTGAAGTAAGGAGCGTTTGCCATGGCCATGACCATTCACGTCGACGTCGTCAGTGCCGAGGAGTCGATCTACTCGGGTGAGGCGTATATGATCGCCGCCACCACCGAGGTCGGCGAGGTCGGGATCTATCCCCGCCACACCCAGTTGCTGGCGCGCCTGAAACCGGGCGAGCTGCGCATCCGCGAGACCGAGGACGGCGAGCCGCAGCGGGTGTTCGTCTCCGGGGGCATCCTCGAGGTGCAGCCGCATGTGGTCACGGTGCTCGCGGATACCGCGATCCGGGCCAAGGATCTCGACGAGGCCGAGGCCCTGGAGGCCAAGCGACGGGCCGAGGATGCGCTGGCCAACTCGAAGGCCGATTTCGACTATGCAAAGGCCCAGGCCGAGCTGGTCGAGGCCGCGGCCCGGCTGCAGATGATCCAGAAGCTGCGGCGGCCCAACTGAGCGTGCCGTCCGCACTGTCCTCCCGCGCACGCCGCCCCTCGAGGCGGCGTTCGCCGTCTATGGAGCGCGGGAGCTTGCTCCCGCTTTCGGGTATGGCCCAGAGTCCCGCCCCAAGCCCCGCCAACAGGCCCGCGCCATGACTGACCGTACGGCCCCCCTGCACGTGGTGGTGCTCGCCGCGGGCAAGGGCACGCGCATGCGTTCGCGCTTGCCTAAGGTCCTGCAGCCGCTGGGAGGCAGGCCGCTGATCGCGCATGTGCTCGAGCGCGCCCGTGGTCTGGAGCCGCGCTCGGTCACGGTGGTGGTTGGGCATCAGGCCGAACGGGTAATCCAGACGACGGACGCAGACGACCTCCGCTTCGTTGAACAGGTGGAGCAGAAGGGCACCGGCCACGCGGTCAGCCTTGCTCTGGCCGCCCAGGACCCCGCGGACCGGGTGCTCGTGCTTTACGGCGACGTGCCACTGATCCCTGAGGCGGACCTCGCGGCCTGCCTAGCCGGGGAGGCCCGCCTGGTGGTCCTCGGGGCCGAGATCCCGGACCCGGCCGGATACGGCCGGTTGATCGAGCACCCGCCGGGCCATCTCGAGCGAATCGTCGAGGAACGCGATGCCGACGCGGCGACCCGACGCATCCGGCGCATCAATACCGGGATCCTCTGCGCCGTTGCCGGCGACCTCCAGCGCTGGTTGGCCGCCGGAGAGTCCGAGGCGGCACGCCGTCAGGGTGAGTGGTATCTCACCGACGTCGTGGCGGCGGCGCGGGCCGAGGGTCTGCCGGTCGCCCTGGTGCTGAGTTCGCGACCCGAGGCCGTGCTGGGGGTCAACGACCGCGCCCAGCTGGCGCAGCAGGAACGGCAGTATCAGCATGCCCGCGCCCAGAACTGCCTGCGCGAGGGCCTGATGCTCGCCGATCCGGCGCGGTTCGATCTGCGCGGCGAGCTGTCCTTTGGGCAGGACTGCCTAATCGACGTGAACGTGGTGATGGAAGGCAGGGTTCGGCTCGGCGAGGGTGTCCGGATCGGCCCGGGCTGCCGGCTGCGCGACGTGACGGTCGGCGATGATGCGGTGATCGACGCCTATTCGCTGCTCGAGTCCTGCGAGATCGGCCCGAACTGCCAGGTCGGCCCTTTCGCGCGCCTGCGACCCGGGGCGCGGCTGGAGGCCGGTGCGCGCGTCGGCAACTTCGTGGAGATGAAGAACGCGACCCTCGGACCCGGTGCCAAGGCCAATCACCTGACCTACCTGGGCGACGCGACCGTGGGGGCGCGTACCAACATCGGCGCCGGCACCATCACCTGCAATTACGACGGCGCGAACAAGCACCAGACCCGCATCGGTGTCGGTGCCTTCATCGGCTCGAACTCGTCCCTGGTGGCCCCGGTGGTCGTGGGAGACGATGCCACCATCGGTGCCGGCACCGTCCTGACCCGGGACGCGCCGCCCGGCAAGCTGACGCTGACGCGGTCGCCCCAGGAGACCCGCCCCGACTGGGAGCGCCCGCGCAAGACCGCCCATCCGACCAAGGACTAGAATCCCGCCATGTGTGGAATCGTCGCCGGCATCGCTGAACGCAACATCGTCCCCATCCTGATCGAGGGCCTGCGCCGCCTCGAGTACCGGGGCTACGACTCGGCCGGGATCGCCCTGCTCGCGGACGGAGTCCTGCTGCGCGAGCGGGCCCTGGGCAAGGTCGCGGCGCTGGCCGAGGCGGTGGAGCACAATGGCTTCAAGGCCAACGCCGGAATCGCCCACACCCGCTGGGCCACGCACGGCAAGCCCAGCACCGACAATGCCCATCCCCACGTCTCCGCCGGGCGCATCGCGGTGGTGCACAACGGAATCATCGAGAACCACGCCGCGTTGCGGGCCACGCTCGAGGCGCGCGGGCACCGCTTCACCTCCGAGACCGACACCGAGGTCATCGCCCACCTGATCGCCGACGAACTCGGGAACGGCAGCGGCGACCTCCTGACGGCCCTGCGGGCCGCGGCCCGCAAGCTGCAGGGCGCCTTCGCGGTGGCCGTGCTGGACCGGGACGCCCCGGAGCGCGTGATCCTGGCGCGCGAGGGCAGCCCGCTGGTGATCGGTTTGGGGATCGGCGAGAACTTCGCCGCCTCCGACATCCAGGCCCTGCTGCCGGTCACACAGCGCTTCATGGATCTGGAAGACGGCGACTTCGCAGTGCTCGAGCGCCTCGACATCAAGGTCGTCGATGGCGACGGTGTTCCGGTGCAGCGGCCCGTGCGTGAAAGCAGTCGGGAGTCCCTGGCTGCCGACCGCGGGGAGTACCGGCACTTCATGGCCAAGGAGATTCACGAGCAGCCCGAGGCCATCGCCGCCACCCTGGAAGGCCGCCTCGGGGCACAGGACCTGTTGCCCAACCTCCTAGGCCCGGATACGGCGCGTCATCTCGCTGAGGTGCGTGCGGTCCAGGTCGTCGCCTGCGGCACCAGCTATCACGCGGGCATGGTGGCTCGCTACTGGATGGAGGCCGCGCTGGGTCTGCCCTGCCAGGTCGAGGTCGCAAGCGAATACCGCTACCGGCCCCACGTGGTCGCGCCGGGCACCCTGCTGGTGGTGATCTCCCAGTCGGGGGAGACCGCAGACACGCTCGCCGTGCTGAAGCAGTCGCGCACGGAACCCTTCTGTGCGCGACTGGCCATCTGCAACGTTCCCGAGAGCGCGATGGCGCGCAATGCCGACCTGGTGCTGATGACCCATGCAGGCCCCGAGATCGGCGTGGCCTCGACCAAGGCCTTCACCACCCAGCTGGTGGCGCTGGCGATCCTGGTGCTGCTGCTGGCGGAGCACTGTCCGGCTGCGGCGATGCCGAAGGACGAGCGTCGCGACTGGCTCCAGGGCCTGCGCGCCCTTCCCGATCAGGTGCGGGCGGTGCTGACGCTGGACACCGAGGTCGCGCAGGTGGCCGAGCAGCTGGTGGAGCGGGAACATGCCCTGTTCCTCGGTCGGGGCCTGCATTTCCCGATCGCGCTGGAGGGCGCCCTGAAGCTCAAGGAGATCTCCTACATCCACGCGGAGGCCTATCCCTCGGGCGAACTCAAGCACGGCCCACTGGCCCTGGTGGACGCGGATATGCCTGTGATCGCCGTCGCGCCCAACGATACCCAGCTGGAGAAGCTCGCGAGCAACCTGCAGGAGGTGCGCGCGCGTGGCGGCCAGCTGATCGTCTTCGCCGAGTGCGATACCGCGCAGGCCCTGAGCGCTGCCGACATCTGGATCGGCCTGCCCTGTGGCCGGGTCTTCGAGCCGCTGGCCCCGGTCCTGTTCACCTTGCCGCTGCAACTGCTCGCCTACCACACCGCGGTGCTGAAGGGCACCGACGTCGACCAGCCCCGCAACCTGGCCAAGTCCGTCACCGTCGAATGACCGCTCGCGCCACGTCTCCGGTACCAGGAAGCCTCTGTCGGGCCGTGCTCGGGTGCGGGCTGCTGCTCGTGTTCCTGGGCGCGGTGTCGGGCTGCGCGGTGGGGGTCGAGGCCCCCGGGACCCGGTTGGCCTACGAGCTGAACACCATCGAGGTGGTCCGGGCCGCCGGGTCCAGCGTCGTCTCCGTTCGTGTCTCGGCCGCGGGCGAGCAGAGCGAGGGCCCGTCCGAAGGTCAGCGGGTCGCCGGGGGGAGCGGCTTCGTGGTGGACGAAGGCGGCCGTATCATCACCAACTTCCACGTGGTCGCGATGGCGATCGGCGAGGCCTCCGACGATCACGTCGCACTGGCCCCCGGGGCCTCGCTCAGCGTCTCCTATCTCGGCAGTCCTGAGATCGAGCACCCGGTGCGGGTCGTCGGTGCGAATCCGGACGTGGATCTGGCCTTGCTCGAGCTGCTGCGTCCCGCTGAGGCGCCGTCGGTCGCGGCGATTCCGCTGGCCGACTCTGACCGGGTGCTGGTCGGCCAGAAGGCGATCGCGATCGGCAATCCCTTCGGCCTGCATTCCAGCGTGACGGCCGGCATCGTGTCCGCAGTGGAACGCCACCAGCCCGGGCTGGTGGGCATCGACATTCCCTATATCCAGACCGACGCCGCGATCAATCCCGGCAATTCGGGCGGCCCGCTGCTGAACTCATCCGGGCAGGTCGTGGGCATCAACAACACCATCCTGGCGCCCGCCGGGGCATTCGCGGGCATCGGTCTCGCGGTGCCGAGCAATCTGCTGCGCGAGGCGATGCAGGAGTTGCGCGCGGGCGGTCTGTCCGGCCTCGCGGCCGCCGCTGCCCAGTTACCGGACCGGCCCCGGCTGGGCCTGCAGATCGGTTTGCGGGTCGCCGATTATCCGCGCACGCTGCGCGAATATCTGGGCCTGCCCGCCCAGGGCGTGGTGGTCACGGGCGTGTCGAAGGACGGTCCGGCCGCACGCGCCGGCATCCGGGGTCCCGAGGGCGCCGTGGTGATCGATGATCAGCCGTATCCGGTCGGCATGGACGTGATCACGGCGATCGAAGGCCAGCCGGTCGAGCGGGCCATCGATGTCCAGCGGGTTGTCCTCGCGCGCGAGGCAGGCGACGTGGTGACCGTCACCCTCTGGCGCGAGGGCAGCGAAATCGAGGTGGAGATTGCGCTGGAAGTGGTCCCGATCGACGACTGATCGCGCGGCCGCTGGTCAATCCGCCATCATGCCCTTCAGGGGCGCAACCTGTTCGGGATCGACGATGACGAACTCTGAGATCGTTCTATGTACTGACCTTGACCGCACCGTGATCCCCAACGGTGCCCAGCCGGAGTCGCCCGAGGCCCGACCGCGCCTGCGCCGGCTCGCTGCCCGTCCGGAAGCCACGCTGGTCTATGTCACCGGCCGCCACAAGGCACTGCTGGAGGACGCGATCCGCGACTACGATCTGCCGATCCCGGACTATGCCATCGGCGATGTGGGAACGACGATCTACCAGGTGCAGGACGGCGAATGGCGGCCCTGGGACGCCTGGTCCGACGAGATCGCACCGGACTGGCAGGGCCATGACCGCGAGTCGCTTGCGGAGCTGTTGCAGGGCCTGGGCGATCTGCGCCTGCAGGAGCCCGAGAAACAGAACGACTTCAAGCTGAGCTATTACGCGGCCACCGGTACCCGGCCCGACGCGCTGCTCGCGGAAATCCGCGAGAGGCTCGAGGGACGCGGCATTCGGGCCAGTTTGATCTGGAGCATCGACGAGGCTGCGGACTGTGGCCTGCTCGATGTGCTGCCGGCCGCGGCCAACAAGCTCCATGCGATCCGGTTCCTGATGCGGGAGAAGGGGTTCAGCGACACGCGGACGGTGTTCTCGGGCGACAGCGGCAACGACCTCGAGGTCCTGGTCAGCGGCCTGCAGGCGGTGCTGGTGCGCAATGCCCCGGACGACGTGCGCGAGGAGGCGATGGAAAGGGTCGCCGAGGCGGGCTACCCGGACCGGCTATACGTCGCACGGGGCAGTTTTCTCGGCATGAACGGCCACTATTCAGCGGGCGTTCTCGAGGGCTTGGCTCACTTCCTGCCCCACACCGCCCAGTGGCTCGAGCCGCAGGACTCCGGCGGACGCTGATCCGCTCGGCCAGCGCCCGCCGACAAGGCACGTCAGCGCAGGAGAGGACCCTCGACCCGTGCCCGCGCCTCGGAGCCGGCAAGGTGCTCGATCAGCGTCAGGGCGAAGTCCATGGCCACCCCGGGCCCGCGGCCGGTGATCACGCCGGCGTCGATCTCCACCGCAGCGCCGGTGGACGGCGTGCCGCTCTCGTCGAGGGCCCCGGTGTATGCGGTGACCCGGCGGCCCTTCAGCAGCCCGGCGCGGGCCAGTGCCTTCGGTGCTGCGCAGATGGCGCCAAGCAGCCGGCCGGCATCGGATTGACGCAGGAGCAGGGACTGCACACGGGCATCGTCCCGGAGGTGGTCGGCACCAGGAAGCCCGCCTGGCAGCACGATCAGGTCGAAGTCCTCGTTCAGGACCTGCGCCAGGGGCTGGTCGGGCACGATCACGACGCCGCGCGAGCACCGCACTGGGCCGTCGTCGAGCCCGGCGACCACCACGGTGAAGCCCGCCCTGCGCAGCAGGTCGATCACGGTAACCGCCTCCAGTTCCTCCGCGCCTGGGGCCAGCGGAACCAGGACCCGGATGTCCTCCGGGGTCTGCGTCACAGTCGCTTGCTGAGGATGGCCAGACCCTTGAGCAGGTTCAGGGCCTCGTAAAGGCCGTAGTCGCGCTGGGCCAGCGGCTCCTTATTCTCGGCGCCGGCTTCGGTACCGGCGTCGTTATTGTGGGCCCCGTTGTCGTTGTCCAACCGGTTCTGCAGGCTGGCCTCGTTGATGGTCGGGCCGTTGTCTTCGACGCGGGCGAGGCTCAGCGGCTCGGTCTTGATGTCCGGCTGGATGCCCTCGGCCTGGATGGACCGTCCGTCCGGCGTGTAATAACGGGCCGTGGTCAGCTTGATCGCCGTGTTCTGGGCCAGCGGCAGGATGGTCTGCACGGAACCCTTGCCGAAGGTGGGCGAGCCCATGATGACCGCGCGCTTGTGATCCTGCAGCGCGCCGGCCACGATTTCCGAGGCGGACGCCGAACCCTCGTTCACCAGCACGACCAGCGGTACGCCGCCCGCCACGTCGCCGGGCGAGGCCGTGTAGCGGAACTGGGACTCCTGCAGGCGGCCCTCGGTGTAGACGATCAGGCCCTCGTCCAGGAAGGCATCGGACACGCCCACGGCCCCGTTCAGCACGCCGCCGGGGTTGTTGCGCAGATCCAGCACCAGTCCCTGCAGCGGACCCTTCTCCTTGAGCGACTCGACCGCGCGCACCAGGTCACGCGCCGTACGTGCCTGGAAGTTGGTGATGCGCACGTAGCCGAAGCCCGGCTCGAGCTCTTCCCAGCGCACGCTCTGTACCCGGATGACGTCGCGGGTGATGGTGATGCGCTGCGGGCCGTCGGCGCCGTCGCGCATGATCGTCAGCGTGATGTCGGTGCCGCGCTTGCCGCGCATCTTGTTCACGGCATCGGACAGGGTCATGCCCTTCACCGGCGTGTCGTCGAGGCGGATGATCAGGTCGCCGGCGCGGATGCCCGCGCGGCTCGCCGGGGTGTCGTCGATCGGCGAGATAACCTTGATGAAGCCGTCTTCCATGCCGACCTCGATCCCGAGCCCGCCGAATTCGCCGCTGGTGCCCACCTGCAGGTCGCGGAACTCGCGTTCATCCAGGTAGGCGGAATGCGGGTCGAGGCCCGAGAGCATGCCCTTGATCGCGTTGTCGAGCAGGTCGCGGTCCTCGACCTCGGAGACGTAGCTGCGCTTGATGCGCATGTAGACGTCGGTGAACCGGCGCAGATCCTCCACCGGCAGCGCGGCACTGGCACCGTCGTTACGGTCTGCGAAGACACCAATGGAGACGCTGAGGAAGACCCCCAGGATGACGCCGGTGACGAGGCCGTAGCCGACGCTGAAACGCTTGTTCATATTCGTGATCCCCGCGCGGGAAGCTGATGTGTCGAATGGTAACACCGCGGGCGGGCGGCACCGAAATGATCGTGGCGGCCCGGGGCGGTGTCTTCTGGCTGCCTACTTTGAGTGCCACCAGGGGCGTGGGTTCAATGTCTCACCCTCGTGCCGCAACTCGAAATAAAGCCCCGGCGCGATCACGGTGCTGGTGGCGCCAGCCTGGGCGATCACGTCCCCTGCCGTCACCTGCTGTCCCTGGCGCGCCAGCAGTTCCCGGTTGTTGCCGTACAGGGTCAGGTAGCCCTCGCCGTGGTCGAGGATGACCAGGAAGCCGTAGCCGCGCATCCAGTCCGCGTACACCGCCTGTCCCGGATGCACGGCGCGCACCGCCGCATCGTCGCCGACCTCGAAGACCTCGCCGCGCCACTGTGCCTGCAGACCGCCGCCGCGCTGGCTGCCGAACCGGTGCAGAAAACCGCCGTCCACAGGGTGTGGCAGGCTCCCGCGGCGACTGGAGAAAAGCGTCCCGGCTCCCGGCTGCGGCTGCGCCGCTGGGGCCGCGGCCTGCGGAGGCCTCTCGGCGGCCTGGGCCGCCATCCGGCGCAGGACCTCTTCCAGGGTCTGCGCATTGCGCTCCAGTCGCTCCATCTCCACTGCGTCGCTCTCCACCTGCGTCTGGACCCGCGCCAGCAGCACCCCCAGTTCCTCCTCCTGGCGGGCGATCTCGCGCAGCATCCGGCGCGCCTCGGTCTCCTTGACGATCAGTTCGTCGCGCGCCCTGCCCAGGCGGTCGCGTGCCAGGACCAGGGCCTCCACCTGCCCTGCAATCTCCGCCAGGGCCAGTTCCCGTTGCGCCTGGACCCGGGCATCGAGCGGACGCTGGTGTCGCCCGATGCGATCATCCGGGGACGCCCAGCCCCGGTGCCGCTCGCGCAGCCACTGCCCGCGCAGCAACTGCCTCGCCTGTTCCCTGGCTGCGGCGAGTTCGCGTTCCCGCTGGTCGACCTCCTCCTGGCGTGCGACCACGGCGCGGTCCTGCTCCGCGACGGCCGCGGCGAGGTCCCGCTGCTCGGCACGCAGGCCCTGGTTGCGCCGTGCCACCTCCGCAACCCGTTGCTCCAGGCGCTCGATCTCTTGCAGCCGCTGCTGCTGTTCGTGCTCCAGTGCGCGGAGGGCCTCGCGCGTGGCCTCCAGCTCGGAGCCGGTCTCGACCGCCGCCGCGGGTACGGCAAACAGCGCCAGTGCGGCCAGAAACCATCCAAGAGGCTGTAAGCGGGGAGCTTTCTCCATGGCAAGCATTGCGCTCGGGCTAATATACGAGTACTTTTGATTGCTTATATTCAGTACGATACTCATCTACGGCCCATGATCTTCGCAAAATACGGGTGTCTCACCGTGAATCACGAACCAACCTGCTTCGACGAAGCCCTGATGACGAAGGACGAGGACATCGAGCGGGCGTCCCGTTCCCTGAAGGCGATGTCGCACCCGCTGCGCCTGAAGATACTCTGCATCCTTGGGGACCGCGAGATCAGCGTACAGGAGATCGTGGACCAGGTGGGTACCTCGCAGAGCAACATCTCGCAGCATCTCGGGATCCTGCGCGACAAGGGTATTCTCGCCACGCGCAAGGATGCCAACCGCGTGTATTATCGCGTCGGTGACTCCCGCACACTGCGTCTGATCAGTATGATGCAGGAAGTCTTCTGTCGTTCCTGACCCCCAACGGTTCTCCATATGCTTGAACGTTTGCCGGAATTCCTGGGCAATCACCCCATTCTCTCGGGTGCCCTGATCGCGGTCATCGCGCTGATCCTGTACACCGAGTTCCAGCGCCTGACCCGCAAGTACCGCGCCCTGCCGCCCGCCGAGGCGGTGCGCGTGATGAACCAGGAGGGCGCGCTGGTCCTCGACGTGCGCGAGGACAACGAATTCACCGGCGGCCGCATCGGCGGCGCCCGGCACATTCCCCTGGGCGTGCTGAAGCAGCGGGTGAAGGACATCGAGCGCTTCAAGGAATCCCCGGTGGTGGTGTACTGCCGTTCCGGGGCCCGCTCGGCCGTCGCGGCCTCGCAGCTGGTCGCGGCCGGGTTCACCGATGTCACGAATCTGCAGGGCGGCCTCCAGGCCTGGCAGTCTGCCGGACTGCCAGTGAAGAAGAAATAAGCGGCTCGCCATGCGTTTCCAGATCTATCTCAACGGCTTCTGTCCCTACTGCGAGATGGCGCGCGAGCTGCTCGATCGGCTCGGTCACGAGTACGACGAGATCCACATCGACCAGGACCGGGAACAGCGCCGCATCATGGAGGAACGTGCGGGGCGCACCTCAGTGCCGCAGATCTTTCTCGGCGAGACCCACATCGGCGGCTATGACGACCTCGCCGCGCTGCACCGCTCCGGTGGGTTGGCGGAACTCGTCGCGCAGCAAGGTGGTGACGAGGAATGACCGCCTCGACCGCCGAGCATCGGGTCTGTCCCCACTGCGGCCAGGTGAACCGGGTGCCGGACGCCAATGCCGGCGCGGCCCGTTGCGGGGCCTGTCACGAGCCCTTGTTCCAGGGCGAACCGGCGGCCGTTGATCTTGCGCGCCTCGAGCGCTTCGTGGCCCGCGACCAGCGGCCGATCCTGGTCGATTTCTGGGCGCCCTGGTGCGCACCCTGCCGTATGATGGCGCCACAGTTCGTCGCCGCGTCGCGCCAGCTGGAGCCGGGCATGCGCCTGCTGAAGCTGGACACCGAGGCCCACCCCGATGCCGGGGGCCGTTTCGGCATCCGCGGCATCCCGACGATGATCCTGTTTCACGGTGGTCGTGAGGCCGCCCGACAGAGCGGCGCAATGTCCGCCGCCGATATCGTCGCCTGGGCGCGGCAGGCCGCTCGCTGAAGGCCGCCCCGCGTGGGCGCGGAACCCGCCCCAACTTCCCCGAAAACGAGAAAACGACATGGCTGAAGACACCAAGACCGGCAGCACCAACTCCGGTGTGCCGCCCGAAGGCAATCAGGGTCCCGAATTCGCGATCCAGAAGATCTTCATCAAGGACCTGTCCTTCGAATCGCCCGGTGCGCCCGGCGTCTTCCTCAAGGAGTGGAAGGGCGACACCAACATCCAGCTGAATACCAAGGCGCGGCAGTTGAACGAGCAGGACGGGTTGTTCGAGGTCGAGCTGGGTCTGACCGTCACCACCAGCTCCCAGGGCGAGACCGCCTATCTGGTGGAGGTCAAGCAGGCCGGCGTATTCGTTGCCCGCGGCTTCCCCGCGGACCAGCAGGGGCACCTGCTCGGCGCCTATTGCCCGAACCTCCTGTTCCCGTTCGTCCGCGAAGTGGTCGCGGACCTGGTGCTGAAGGGCGGCTTCCCGCAACTGCTGCTGCAGCCGATCAACTTCGATGCCCTGTATGCGCAGCACCAGCAAGAGCAGCGCGGCAAGACGGCCGAAGCCGGGGAATCGGGCTCGGCCTCGGTCTGAGTTTCCGGCTCCGGGATTCCGGCGGATCGGACCGCGTCCGTCACCTTGGCGATGATGGCGCTGGGCCGCGTATTTTCACGCTAACTGTGTGTGGCCTCGGAGCGCGCCACCCCGAATGATGAAAGCATAAGCGCCTATGGAGTGCGGCGGCTTGCCGCCGCTTTGGGGGGCTGGGTTGAACCCCGACACCGCATAGCGGGAGCAAGCTCCCGCACTCCATAAGCGGGGGCGTAGCGGCGGACGTGGCCGTGACTTTCACGTTAACCCCATGGACCCGGACGGCAACATGATGGACAACTCCCCTCGCATCACCATCCTCGGTGCCGGATCCTGGGGCACGGCACTGGCCCTGCAGGCGGCACGGCTGCACCCGGACGTGCTGCTCTGGGCGCGGGACCCGGCGCAGGCGGCCCTGCTCGAGGGCAGCCGCGAGAACGCCCGCTACCTTCCGGGGGTCCGCTTTCCGGAGCATCTTCGGGTGGTATCGGATCCGGATCTCGCGGTGACTGGCCGTGCCCTGATCCTGGTCGCGGTGCCCTCCAGCGGTTTTCGTGAGACCCTGCGCTGGGTCGGCGCGCGTCTGCGCGAAGGTCAAAACATCGCCTGGGCCACGAAGGGTCTGGAGACCACCACCGGCGCCTGGCTGCACGAGGTGCTGGAGGAGGAACTGCCCGGTCAGCCTCCGGCGGTGCTGTCCGGGCCGTCCTTCGCGGCCGAGGTCGCGCGCGAGCAGCCCACGGCGCTGACCGTTGCCGCGGCGGAGCCCGGGCTCGGGGAGCTGGTTTCGCAGGCCTTTCACGGCCGCGCGATGCGCATCTACCGCAGCGCCGACGTGCTCGGCGTGGAACTCGGTGGGGCCTTCAAGAACGTGCTGGCCATCGCCGCCGGCATCTCCGATGGCGCGGGATTCGGGGCCAATGCCCGGGCCGCGCTGATGACCCGGGGCCTGGCCGAGCTGCAGCGACTCGGTGCCGCGGTGGGTGCCCAGCCGCAGACGCTCACGGGATTGTCCGGCCTCGGGGACCTGGTCCTGACCTGCACCGACGATCAGTCGCGCAACCGGCGACTGGGCCTCTACCTGGGACAGGGTTTCGACCTGGAGACCGCCCGGCGACGCATCGGCCAGGCGGTCGAGGGCGCGGACACCGCGCGGGTCGCGGTGGCCAAGGCAGAGCAGGCCGGCGTGGAGATGCCGATCTGTGCCGAGGTGCATGCGGTCCTCTACAAGGGCCGTCCGGTTCGCGAAGCCGTGCGCCGCCTCCTGGAACGCGACCCCGGCCCCGAACACCTGTAGGCGGCTTCTAGTGGGCCATGCCCACGGCCGGGGATCGCGACCAGAGGCCGCTCTTACCGGGGTGCCGTGCCGGGGTAACCGAGCTGGCGCCAGGCCTCGAAGACCATCACGGCCACGGCGTTGGACAGGTTCAGGCTGCGGCTCTCCGGGCGCATCGGGATGCGCAGGCGCTGCTCCGGCGGCAGGCCGTCCAGTACCGCCTGGGGCAGGCCCCGGGTCTCGGGTCCGAACAGGAAACCGTCGCCGGCGGCAAACGCCGGCGCATCGTGCCGGCGATGAGCGCGGGTGGTCAGCGCGAACAGGCGCTGGATCGGTGCCGATTCCAGACAGGCCTCCAGGCTGGCATACTCCTGGATTCGGGCGAACTCGCGATAATCGAGGCCGGCCCGGCGCAGGCGCTGCTCATCCAGGCTGAAGCCCAGAGGGTGCACCAGGTGCAACTGGGCGCCCGTGTTGGCGGCGAGGCGGATGATGTTGCCGGTGTTCGGCGGTATCTCCGGTTCATAGAGGACGATATGCAACATGGCTGAAAATCCTGCTGATCCGCGCCTGCAGATCCAGTTCTGCGGCCTCCCGTTCAATACCCCGCTGGTGCTGCTGTCGGGCTGTGTCGGGTTCGGGGAGGAATATACCCGGGTTGCCGGGTTTTCCAACCGAGACGCCGGCGCGATCTGCCTGAAGGGCACCACCGGTGACGCCCGGCTGGGCAACCAGCCGCACCGGGTCTACGAGACGCCGGAGGGCATGCTGAACGCGATCGGGCTGCAGAACCCCGGCGTGGATCACGTCGTGGACAGCATCCTGCCGACACTGGACTTCTCCGAGACGCGATTCATCGCGAATGTCTCCGGCTCCACCATCGAGGAATACGTCGCGGTGACCCGGCGCTTCGACGAATCCCCGATCGACGCCATCGAGATCAACATCTCCTGCCCGAACGTCAAGGAGGGCGGGGTCGCCTTCGGCAACGACCCGGATATGTCGGCGCGGGTGGTCGCGGCCTGCCGCGCGGTCACCGGCAAGCCGATCATCACCAAGCTGTCGCCGAACCAGACCGACATCGCCGAGAACGCCCGGCGCTGCATCGAGGCCGGCACCGACGGCTTCGCGGTGATCAACACCCTGATGGGCATGGCCGTCGATATCGAGCGCCGCGAGGCCGTGATCGGCAACAACCAGGGCGGCCTGTCCGGCCCGGCGATCAAGCCGATCGCGCTGCTCAAGGTGCAGCAGGTCTACCAGGTGGCGGCGCCGCACGGCATTCCGATCATCGGCCAGGGCGGCGTGGTCACCGCGAAGGACGCACTGGAGTTCATCATCGCCGGCGCCAGCGCCGTGGGCGTGGGCACCGGCCTGTTCTACGATCCCCTGTGCCTGCCGAAGATGCTGGCCGGCATGAGCGACTACCTCGACCGCCACGGCATCGCCCGCATCAGCGACCTGACCGGAACCCTGCGCCTGCACGGCTTCGTCTCCGCCTGCGACCTCCCACCCGCGGTGCGCTGAACCTTCAGCTGGCCTCCGGCCGGTCCAGGCCGAGTTCCTGGATCTTGCGGGTCAGGGTGTTGCGGCCCCAGCCGAGGAGGGCCGCGGCCTGCTGACGGTGGCCGTCGGTCATGGCCAGGGCCTCCAGGATCAGGGTGCGCTCGAATTGCGGCTGCACCACGGAAAGCAGATCGCGCGAACCTCCACGCCAGTGTTCGCGCGCCTGTTCGGCGAGATCGCTGGTCCAGTCCCGGACGGTCGGCGCGGGGGCGTCGGCGCCGGCGGCGGCGCGCGGGTTGTGGCCGCGCAGTTCCGGGGGCAGGTCCTCCAGGTGCACCTCGCGGCCCGAGGCCATCACCGTCAGCCAGCGGCAGGTATTCTCCAGCTGGCGCACGTTGCCGGGCCAGCGCATGGTCTGCAGCTCCGCCATCACCTCCGGCCGCATCAGCTTCACGTCCACGCCGAGGTCGCGCGCGGCCTCGACCATGAAGTGACGGATCAGCAGCGGGATGTCCTCCGGACGTTCGCGCAGGGCCGGCACCTGGATCCGGATCACGTTGAGACGATGGAACAGGTCTTCCCGGAACAGCCCCGCGGAAACCCGGTCCTCCAGATTCTGATGCGTGGCGGCGATGATGCGTACATCGACCCGGATCGGGGTGTGGCCGCCAACCCGGTAGAAGGTGCCGTCGGACAGTACCCGCAGCAGCCGGGTCTGCAGGTCGAAGGGCATGTCGCCGATCTCGTCGAGGAACAGGGTGCCGCTGTCCGCCTGTTCGAAGCGCCCTTTGCGCGCCTGGCTCGCCCCGGTGAACGCGCCGCGTTCGTGGCCGAACAGTTCGCTCTCCAGCAGATCCTTGGGGATGGCTGCTGTGTTCAGCGCGATCAGCGGCTGACGCGCGCGCGGTGAGTGCTGGTGCAGCGCCCGCGCCACCAGCTCCTTGCCCGTGCCCGACTCGCCGTTCACCAGCACCGTGATGTTCGAGCGCGACAGCCGCCCGATCGCCCGGAACAGCTCCTGCATCGCCGGTGCTTCGCCGATGATGGTGGTGGGCTGACTGTCCTCGGCCTTGGCGCCGTTCGAGCGGCTGTCGCTTCGGGCCTGCAGCGCCCGCTGCACCAGGCCGACCGCCTCGTCCAGATCGAACGGCTTGGGCAGGTATTCGAAGGCCCCGGTCTGGTAGGCCGATACGGCGCTCTCCAGGTCGGAGAACGCGGTCATGATGATCACCGGCGGCGGGTCCGGCCGTTCGCGCACACGCGCCAGGAAGTCCAGCCCGTTCAGGCCCGGCATGCGGATGTCGGCGAGGATGGTATCCGGGGCGCCTTCCTCTTCCAGCGCCTTCCAGGCCTGGTCGGCGGACTCGAAGCCGCGGGCCTCGAAACCGGCCCTGCTGAGGGCGCGCTCCAGGACCCAGCGGATGGAGTCATCGTCGTCGATGACCCAGATAGAGGCACTCATGGTTCGCCCTCCAGTGGCAGCAGCACATCGAAGTCGGTGCGGCCGGGCCGGGAACGGCACTCGACCAGGCCATTGTTCAGCTGCATCAGGCTTTGCGCGATGGGCAGGCCCAACCCCGTCCCCGCCGCTCGGCCGGTGACCATCGGGAAGAAGATCCGCTCGCGGATCTCCTCCGGAATGCCCGGCCCGTTATCGCGCACGCGCAGGCGTGCGACTAGCCGGTGGCGCTTTCCGGAGATCGTGTACTGGCGCAGGATCCGCGACATCAGCTGGATCTCGCCATGGTCGCCCAGGGCCTGGATCGCGTTCTGCACCAGGTTGAGGATGGCCTGCACCAGCATGTCGCGGTCGGCCATCACCTCTGGGATGCTCGGGTCGTAATCGGCACTGATGCGCAGGCCCAACGGCAGCTGCACGCTGACCAGCCCGCGTACGTGCTCCAGCACCTCGTGGACGTTCACGGGTTCGCGCCGGGGCAGGCTGCTTGGCCCCAGCATGCGGTCGACCAGGCTGCGCAGACGGTCCGCCTCGCGGATGATGATCCGGGTGTAGTCACGCAGCGCGGGGTCTGTCACCTCGCTGGCCAGGAGCTGTGCCGCGCCGCGCAGGCCGCCCAGCGGATTCTTGATCTCGTGGGCCAGGCCCCGGGTCACCGCGCGGCTGATGGCCTGCTGCTGGCGCAGCTGATCGTCGCGGCTGATGCGCTGCTGGCGGTCGATCGCGGTGAGCTCGAGCAGCAGCCGGCCGGGGGAGTCCTCGTCGTGCAGCGGTGAGATGACCAGGTCGGCCAGGAATTCGGCGCCGCGCAACGGGCGCAGTGCGCGTGCGCGCAGGGTCGCGGGCTGATCCTGGAGGAGGACCTGCTGCAGCTGGCTGGTGAGATTGCGGTCCAGGCGCAGCCAGTGGCCGAGCTGGCCGCCGACCACCCGCTCCCGGCTCAGCCCGAGCAGCACTTCCGCTGCGCTGTTGATCGCAAGCAGTTTCAGGTGCTCGTCGGTCACCAGGACGGCGGTGGAAAGGTCATCCAGCCACAGGCACTCGCTCGGGCTGGAAATGGCCGCTACAGGATTGACTCTCATCAATGGGCCGTAAGCAGGAATTGCGCCAGGATCCGATATCCTGGCGGCCCGCCGGATTGTCTGGACCAGGCCCGAGATGGCGCCTCGGCGGGCGATCTTGGTGCAAGAATAGCACCAAAGAAGTGCATTCCGCTAGGCCATTCGCACCATATTGGTGCCATGACCAGGCATCCCGACTCGCTCGTGACAAGAAGGTCCACAGGTTCAGCGGCACCCGCGGAATGTCCTTTCGCAACGTTGATGATGGCCGTGTGAAATGCCCATCATCAGTGGACCGACGTCTGATGCAGGGCGATCCTGGCGATCCCGTTCGTCGCGAGCCTGTCCACCCGGGAGCGGAACCGGGGCATTCAGCGTGGCGCTATCGTCCGCGAAAACTCCGGCGGTCGCGAACGAACTCCCCGGGTTCGTCCGCTTCGACTTCCGGTTCGGGCGCTCCCCCTGGCTCTTCGGTGGGCTCGGGGCGGGCCTCCGGACGCACCGGGCGACGCAGGATTTCCTCGGCGCCCGGCAGCGGCAGCGCTCCCGCTGGGGGCCGGATCTCGATCTGTTCCGCCGGACGGTCAAACGGGGGGCGATCCCCGAAGTGGACGGTGCCGTCGGCATCCACCCAGCGGTAGACCTCGGTCGCGCCCGCTACCATCGATAACGCGGCGAGCCCGGCCACCAGGCACAGTCTCAGCGCGGCCTTCTGCCGGCGGGTTTGCAGTCGGGGCGTCACCATTGGAACAGCATCCATTGCGGTGGGACGAAATCAGGACCCAACCCGGCGCGGCGGGCGTCCAGCGTGCCGTCTCCGGTGGTATCCATCAGGTAGTACGGTGGGCCCCAGCGGGGAATGACCTGCACCATGTAGAGGCGCCCGTCGATACGGTATTCGCGGATGACCCCGTCCGGGCGCTCGATCAGCGTGATGTCGGCCTCTTCGAGGATCTGCAGCTGCCGGGCCCGCTCATCGAGCACGGGGGGCTGTACATCTTCGATCCTCTCCGAAGGCGGGGCGGCTTCCGCCATCGGCGGTGGCGGCGGAGCCTCAGGCCACGGCTCGGCCTGTGCCATTGCTCCGGTGCAGAGTGCCAGCAGGGCTGGGCCCATCATCCACCGCATCGTCATAGCTCCATCAGGCGTTGCTTTTCTTCCGCGGAGGGCTCGAAGCTGCGGGCCTCGTAGTATTCGAAGATCGCGTCGACGACGGCCTCGGGTGTATCCACCAGCGAGTATAGTCCAAGGTCCTCCGGGGATATGGTCCCGCGAGCGACCATGGTGTCCTGAAACCAGTCTAGCAATCCGCGCCAGAAGCTGCTGCCGACCAGCACGATCGGGATGCGCCGGGACTTGCCGGTCTGCACCAGGGTCAGGATCTCCGCGAGCTCATCCAGCGTGCCGAAGCCGCCCGGCAGGACCACATAGGCCGAGGCGTACTTCACGAACATCACCTTGCGCGCGAAGAAGTGCCGGAACCCGAGACCGATGTCCTGGTAGGGATTGGCCTGCTGCTCGTGCGGCAGCTGGATGTTCAGCCCGATGCTGGGGGACTTGCCGGCAAAGGCCCCCTTGTTCGCCGCCTCCATGATCCCGGGTCCGCCGCCGCTGACCACTGCGAAGCCGGAATCCGAGAGTTGCCGCGCCACCTCCTCGGCCAACAGGTAGTCGGGGTGCCCCGGAGGGATCCGTGCCGAGCCGAAGACGCTGACCGAGGGCTTGATCCGCGCCAGGCGCTCGAAGCCCTCGACGAACTCGGCCATGATCTGGAAGATCTTCCAGCTCTCGCGCGTGAGTTCGGAGTCGTCGATGGGGGCGAGCCCCGGATGATGGGTTCGTTCCCGCCCGTTCTTCGGCATGGGGCCTTGATCATTGCTCATCGCGGTAGCGTAACCCTGCGCGGGCCTCGCGAACAGCCCCGACCTATCGCGGCTGGAAGCCGCTCCCGGATCAACAGCCCCCCTTAGGAGCGACCTCTGGTCGGGATCCCCGGCTGCGGGTCCCGCGCCATCGCGGGACTTGGCGCGGGACCTGGGATGGGTCCGATGCGGGCATCGCGCGGGGTTGGTTCGCGGCCCGTACGGGAGCGCAGTACACTGAGGGCCGTTTCCCACTGCGCCTGACTTCATGAGCGATGATGCCCCCCTGGTCCTGGTGGACGGGTCGTCCTACCTGTACCGCGCCTTCCACGCGCTGCCACCGCTGACCAGTCCCGATGGCCAGCCCACCGGCGCCCTGTACGGGGTCGCCAACATGCTGCGCAAGCTGCGCTCCGATTACGCGCCGCGCCGCATGGCGGTGGTCTTCGACGCCCCGGGCAGGACCTTTCGCGACGACCTCTATGCCCAGTACAAGGCCAACCGGCCACCGATGCCGGAGGAACTCGCGGTACAGGTGGAGCCGCTGCACGAACTGGTGCGGGCCCTCGGACTGCCATTGCTGTGCATTGCCGGGGTGGAGGCGGACGACGTGATCGCGACGCTGTCGGCGCAGGCCGAGGAACGCGGGGAGCCTGTGGTGATCTCCACCGGCGACAAGGACCTGGCGCAACTGGTCAGCGACCGGGTGACTCTGGTCAACACCATGACCGGGACCGTCCTCGACCCGGCCGGGGTGCGCGGGAAGTTCGGCGTCGACCCGGAACAGATCGTCGATTTCCTGACCCTGGTGGGCGACAGCGTCGACAACGTGCCGGGCGTGGACAAGGTCGGCCCCAAGACCGCCGCGAAGTGGATCGATCGCTACGGCAGCCTCGACGCGGTGCTCGAGCATGCGGATGACATCGGCGGCAAGGTGGGCGAGAACCTGCGTGCGGCCAGCCCGCAACTGCCCCTGTCCCGGGAACTGGTCACGGTCCGGCGCGATGTCGACCTCGGTATCGACGAGCAGGAACTGACCCTGGGCGAGCCCGACACCGAGGCACTCCGCGAGATGTACACGCGCTTCGGGTTCCGCCGCTGGCTGGAGGATCTCGGCGCGACGGGTGACAACCCGGGCGCGGTAGCCACAGAGAACGAGGTCGGCGCCCGGCCAGAGTACCGGGTCGTGCGCAGCGATGCCGAACTCGATGCCCTGGTCGAACGCCTGCAGGCGGCCGAACTGGTGGCCTTCGACACGGAGACCACCAGCCTCGACTACATGCAGGCACGGATCGTCGGCCTCTCCTTCAGTATCGATCCGGGTCTCGCCTGGTACGTGCCACTTGCGCATGAGGGTCCGGATGCCGACCCGCAGCTCGATCGAGAGCAGACCCTGGAGCGCCTGCGCCCCTGGCTGGAGTCCCCGGAGCGGGCCAAGCTCGGCCATCACCTCAAGTATGACCGCAACGTGCTGGCCAACCACGGCATCACCCTGAACGGCATCCGCGAGGACACCATGCTCGAGTCCTACGTGCTGGATGCCGGCGCCAACCGGCACGATCTGGACACGCTCGCGGAGCGGCACCTGGCGCACCGGATGATCACCTACGAGGACGTGGCCGGGAAGGGCGTGAAGCAGATTCCCTTCGCCCAGGTCTCCGTGGAACGCGCCACCGAGTACGCCGGCGAGGATGCCGAGGCCTGCCTGCGCCTGCACGCGGTTCTGGCGTCCCGGCTGGCCGAGGCCGAGGGGCCGCAGTCGGTGTACCGGGAGATCGAGATGCCCCTGGTGCCGGTGCTCTCGGACATGGAGCGGACCGGGGTGAAGGTCGATGCCGGACTGCTGCGCGTGCAAAGCGCGGAACTCCTGCAGCGCATGGAGGAGGTCGCCGAACAGGCCTACTGCGAGGCTGGCGGCGAGTTCAATCTGGGCTCACCGAAGCAGATCCAGGAAATTCTCTACGAGCGGCTGGGCCTGCCGGTGCTGCGGCGCACGCCGAAGGGCCAGCCGTCCACCGCGGAGGATGTGCTGGAACAGATGGCGGCCGAGTACCCCCTGCCCCGGCTGATCCTCGAGCACCGGGGCTTGAGCAAGCTGCGCAGCACCTACACCGAGCGGCTGCCCGAGCGGGTCGACCCGGACACCGGACGGGTGCACACCTCCTATCACCAGGCGGTCGCGGCCACCGGGCGGCTCTCCTCCTCCGATCCCAACCTGCAGAACATCCCGGTGCGCAGCGAGGAGGGCCGGCGGATCCGACAGGCCTTCATCGCCGAAGACGGCTTCGTGCTCCTGGCCGCCGACTACTCCCAGATCGAGCTGCGGATCATGGCCCACCTGTCCCGTGACCAGGGCCTGCTCGAAGCCTTTGCCGCGGGCGAGGACATTCACCGCGCGACGGCGGCCGAGGTCTTCGGGGCGGCGACGCCGGAGGCGGTCAGCGGCGAGCAGCGCAGGGCCGCCAAGGCGATCAACTTCGGCCTGATCTACGGCATGTCCGCCTTCGGGCTGGCGCGCAACCTGGGGATCGACCAGGGCAGCGCCCGGGAGTACATCGAGCGCTACTTCGCGCGCTATCCGGGCGTGCACGAGTACATGGAATCGGCGCGCAGGCAGGCCCGGGACCAGGGTTACGTGGAGACGCTGTTCGGGCGGCGCCTGTATCTGCCCGAGATCGGGAGCCGCAACGCCGCACGTCGCGCGCAGGCCGAGCGGGTTGCGATCAACGCACCGATGCAGGGCACCGCGGCCGACATCATCAAGCGCGCGATGCTGAAGGTGGCGGCGCGCCTCGCGCAAGATGGTCTGCCCGCGCGCATGATCATGCAGGTGCACGACGAGCTGGTGCTGGAGGTGCGCGCGGACGCGGTCGATGCACTGCGCGCGGCGATCACCGAGGACATGGCCTCGGCGGCGAAACTGGCGGTGGAACTGGTGGTCGACATCGGTACGGGGGCGAACTGGGATGCAGCGCACTGACATGCAAGCGGGACGGGTGATCGGGCGCCTGGCGCCGTGGGTCGTGGGCGTGCTGGCCCTGGCGGCGCTGTGGGTCTGGGCCGACCGGCTGCTGCCCGGCGGCGATCCGGCGGGTATCGCGGTGCTGGGTCCGGACGACTGCGACCTGAATCTGCAGGCCTGCACGGCGGAACTGCCCTCGGGCCTTCGGGTGAGCCTGGACCTGCAGCCGCGGCCGATGCCCACCCTGCAGCCGCTGGAGGTCAGGCTCGAGCTGACCGGCCAGGATCCGGAGTGGGTGGAACTGGACCTGGCCGGCGTCGAGATGTACATGGGCTTCAACCGTTCGCGCCTGGAGCGTGTGGGTCCCGGCAGCTACCGCGGCGAGACCGTGTTGCCGGTCTGCGCCAGCGAGGCCATGACCTGGGCTGCCACGGTATTGCCGGAGGGCGAGCAGGACCGGGGCGAGGTGCAGTTCCGCTTCCTCACCCGCCGCTGAGTGGCCCCGGGCATGTCGAGAAGCCTGTTCTGGTCCGTTGCGGCCCTGGCCGCCCTGCTCCTGCTGGCGCTGGGGCTGTTCTGGCCCGACCCCCGGGATCCCGTTGAAGGTCATGAAGCTGGCGTTCAACACCGGCCTCTTCCGGCTGATGCAGCGCCGGTCGGCGGGCCGATCGTGCTTCCGGTCAGCAGCCGCGATGGTCCGCTGAGCCTGGAGGACTACCGCGGGCAATATGTCTGGGTCTACTTCGGGTACTCCGCCTGCCCCGACGCCTGTCCGATGACCCTGGGGCTGATCTCCGGGGCCCTTGCGCGCCTGCCGCCCGAATGGCAGGGGCGTGTCCGCGGCCTGTTCGTCAGTGTGGACCCGGAACGGGACAGCGCAGCCCATCTGCGTGACTACGTCGCCCACTTCCATCCGGACATCGACGCCGCGACGGGGCCGCATGCGCAGCTGCGCGAGATCGCTGCCCGCTACGGGGTCTACTACCGGCACACGGAGGTCGACTCGGCGCTGGGCTACGTCGTCGACCACAGCTCCTCGACCTACCTGGTCGGCCCGAATGGCGCCCTGCTCGCAATCCACCCCCACGGCACCGGCCCGACCGAGTTGATTCAGGGCCTCGTAGGCCAAACCCGCTCCCCATAGGAGTGGCCTCCGGCCGCGATGGGGCGGGGCTCGCGGCGGGGGATCGCGACCGGAGGTCCGCTTACGAGGTGGTGAAAAAATCTTTTGCGCTGTGATGGCGGGGCGAGGAACTTATCGATGACGTGGTCGTCATAGTTACAAGCGCTTACCCCAGCGCTTCCCGCTTCCCTCCCTGAGCGGGACGGTTTCGGCCCCCCCTGCCGAAACCTCTCTTGCCCCGGTCATTCCCCTGTGACCGGGGCATCTTTTTGTGGGGTCCCGTCCGGTTGCGGGTCGGCGGCCTCGAGCCATTCCAGGAGCAGCCCCTGCAGATCCTCGACGCCCTCCCGCTTCAACGCGGAAAACGTCTGCAATGTTGCCTCAAGGCCCAGTTCCTCCATCTGCCGGCGGGTCGCCAGCAACTGCCTGCCGGCCTCGTTCCGGGACACCTTGTCGGCCTTGGTCAGCACGACGTGCAGCGGGCGCGGGTGCGCTTCCAGCCACTGCAGCAGGTTCCTGTCCAGGGCGGTCATCGGCCGCCGGATGTCCATGATCAGCACCAGGCCGGCCAGGCTCTCGCGCTCGCGGAGATACTGGCCGATCAGCCGGTCCCAGTGGGCGCGTTGCGCCGGCGGAACCTTTGCGTAGCCGTATCCGGGCAGGTCGATCAGGCGCCGCCGGCCCTCCGGGGGCAGCCGAAAGACGTTGATTTCCTGAGTGCGGCCCGGCGTACGGCTGACCCGGGCCAGCGCCCGCCGGCCGCAGAGGGCGTTCAGCGCGCTGGACTTGCCGGCATTGGAGCGGCCGGCGAAGGCGATCTCGGGTCCAGGGTCGGCCGGCAGCTGAGCGATGCGGGTGGCGCCAAGGACGAACTCGGCCTCGCGAAATGGGTTATGCATGTTCTCCCTGAACCGGAGCGTGCCGGTATGGATTCTTTGCCGGGTACGGGCCCGTGTGCTATATAGTGCGGCCCTTATTTTGATTCCCCCGAGCCAGGGGACACAAGCACCGGCGATGCCGGCTCGTGCATTCCAAGCTGGAGTATCACTCATTATGAACTACATGCGTTCAAGCCTCTTCGCGATCCTGTCCGTCGCGCTGGCCCTGCCCATGGGTTTGCAGGCAGGGGACCCGGCTCGCGGGCAGCAGTTGTCCCAGGCCTGTGCGGCCTGTCACGGCAGCGATGGCAATAGCGTGAACCCGGAATGGCCCAAAATCGCCGGCCAGCATGCCGAGTACACCTACAAGCAACTGATGGACTACAAGTCCGGCCGCCGCGAGAACGCCCTGATGGTGGGGCAGGTCGCGAACCTGGACGAGCAGGACATGCGCGACCTGGCCGCCTTCTATGCGCGCCAGCAGCTTTCCCCGGGTACCGCGGACGAGTCCGTCGCCGAGCGCGGCGAGCGCATCTACCGGGGCGGCATTCCCACCTCTGGGGTCGCCGCCTGTACCGCTTGCCACGGTCCCACCGGCCAGGGCAATCCCGCGGCCCTGTTCCCCGTGGTAGCCGGGCAGCACGCCCAGTACAACTCCGATCAGCTGCGCTACTTCCGCGGTGAGCAGCGCGCCAACGACAACGGACGCATGATGCGCAATCTGGCCGCGCGCATGTCCGACGCGGACATCCGGGCGGTTGCCGAGTACATGTCCGGACTCCGCGCCGAGTAGTCGGGGCCCGCACCGGTCTCCAGAGGGTGGCTTCGGTCACCCTTTTTTTCGCCCGCATGGCTGCCAGGCCCGCCATTGACTCCAGCCGCGGGGCGAACGAAAGTGGCGCAACTGCGTCCAAGAGGGCGTTCGCAGCATCCCCGCATTGCGGATCCACTCCGCGAGTCCCTGTCGCGGCAGCACTGAATGGAGAGATGGATACATGAATCGACGCCGTTTTATTGGTTCTCTGGTGGGGGGCAGTGCCCTCCTGGCATCGGGCGCCGCGCTGTCGCGTTCGTTCACCGCGGGCATCGACTACCGGCAGTTGATCCCGCGGGTCGACACCGGTCTTCCCGAGGGCCGGATCCAGGTGGTGGAGGTCTTCTGGTATGGGTGCCCGCATTGCTACACCTTCGAGCCCCTGGTGGATGCGTGGAGCAAGGACCTGCCGGAGCACGTCGAATTCAGCCACATGCCAGCCGCGTTCAACGATCTCTGGGCCCTGCACGCACGGGTCCATTACGCTGCCGTCCAGATGGGGGTGCTCGAGCAGGTGCACCAGCCCTTCTTCGACGCCATCCACGCCCAGGGCCGCAACATGCGTTCCGAGAGCGCGATCCTGCGCTTCATCGAGCAGCGCGGGCTGGACGCAGATGCCTTCCGCGAAACCATGCGTTCGCCGGAGGTTACCGAGGCGGTGAGCGAGGCGGGATTGCTGATTCAGGCCTTCCAGATCGAGGGCGTCCCGTCGATGGTGGTCGATGGCCGGGCCATGGTCTCCGCCGGCATGACCGGCAGCCACGAGGGCATGCTGCGCGTGGTCGATCACCTGATCGAACAGCATTCCTGACACCGCATCCGCAGGGCTTCCTGGTCGCGATGCCAGGAACGATCGACGGCGTTTCCGTGTCTTACCCTTGCGATGGGAACCAGCCCCGGATGGGGTCAATTCGCCTTGCGCCCGCGTTCCGCCCTTGCTTCCCGGGCGGCTCGGCACAATATTCATCCCAAGGACATACGGAGAATCGGGTTGTCGCTAGTTAGCCTGGACGAAACGAATGACGGCCTTTCGCTGCTCGAGCCGACCGATACCGGAGTGCCGGATCGCAGACGTCTGCGCCTGTTGAGTTTCAATGCCCAGGTCGGCATCCCTGCCACGGGCGTCCACCACTACCTCACGAACAGCTGGAAGCACTTCCTGCCCTTCGACGGCCGCATGGCCAATCTGGATCGCGTGGCGCGATTCATCTCCGGATTCGACCTGGTCGGGCTGCAGGAAATGGATGCCGGGAGCATGCGCAGCAACTACGTCGACCTGACCGCCTACCTCTCCGAGCGGGCCGGGTTTCCGCATGCCTATACCCGCGTCAACCGCGATCTCGGCGCGTTCGCCAAGCACTCCCTCGGGCTGTTGACCCGGCTGGAGCCCGAACGCGTGGTGATGCACCGCCTTCCGGGCCGGATTCCCGGACGCGGCGCGATCGAGGCGCGCTTCGATCTTGCCAACGGCGAATCCCTGGTGGTCTTCCTCGTGCACCTGGCCCTGGGCCGGCGCGCGCGCCGCTCGCAGCTCGACTATGTTGCGGAACGACTGGCGCGGGAGCCGCACGCCGTGGTCATGGGGGACTTCAATTGCCATCCCGACAGCCGTGAACTGAAGCAACTGGTCTTGCGCACTGGTCTGCTCGACCCGATGCCCAGCGCGGCCACCTATCCCTCCTGGGATCCCCGCCGCGTGTTCGACCACATCCTGCTGACCCCGGATCTGAGCGTCAGCGACATGCGTGTCTACGATGTGAAGCTCTCCGACCACCTGCCGGTCGGCATCGAGATCGAGCTGCCGGACGGCGGCCGCGTCATCGAGGCCGCGCACTGATCGCGAAGCGGCCGGTCCTGCAGCGGGCACGAGGCTGGCCGGGCTCCTGAGCGACGCGGCGCCCGGATCCTGCCGGTCGTGATTCAAGGCGGCTTCACGGTACCATGGCACGTCCTGACCCCGAACGGAGTGAAGTGATGCCTGGAAACCCCGGCCAGGGCCGCCCCGTGATCTTCGGCGAGGTACTTTTCGACCGCTTCCCCGACGGGGGCGACATCCTCGGTGGAGCGCCGTTCAACGTCGCCTGGAACCTGCGCATGCTGGGCGCCGACCCGCTGTTCGTCGGGGCGGTGGGCAACGATGACCTGGGCCAGCGCGTGCGTGCGGCGATGATCGGCGCCGGGCTGGATACCAGCGGGCTGCAGGTGACCCCGGACTCCCCGACGGGCACGGTGCAGGTGATGCTCGAGGCTGGAGAGCCCAGCTACGACATCCTTGCGGACCAGGCCTACGACCGTGTCGACGCCGGCGCCCTGGGAGAAGTGATCCCGGACCCAATCCCCCTGCTCTACCACGGCACGCTGGCACTGCGGGCCGAAGCCAGCCGGGGGGCATGCAACGGGCTCACGGGCCGCGCGCGCAGGCGTTTCGTGGACGTGAACCTGCGCCAGCCCTGGTACCGTCCGGAGGTGGTTCTGGATCTGATCCGCGGCGCAGATTTCGTCAAACTGAATCTCGATGAACTGCGGGAGTTGGCACCGGGAGCGGATGACGCCGAGCGCGTGGCCGGGCTGATCGAGCGTGCCGGGATCCGGGAGGCGGTGATCCTGACCGCCGGAGCCGAAGGCGCTGGTATCCACACCACCGGGGGTGCGCATTTCGCGCAGGCTGCGCCGCGCCTGGAGGATCTGCAGGATCCGGTCGGGGCGGGTGACGCCTTCGCCAGCGTGGTGATGCTGGGCGTGCTGGAAGGTTGGTCCTGGCCCGTCACGCTGGAGCGCGCGCTCGGCTTTGCGGCTGCCGTCTGTACACTCCAGGGCGCGACGACCAGCGATCCCGCCTTCTACGCAGCGGCAAGGCGTCTCTGGAGCTGACTGATAGCCGGCTCGCCACGCTGGGAACACCTTGGCACTGTCAGGTCTGGAGCGGTCGTGCCGTCGCGGGGTGTCGGCAGCAAGGATGCTGCCGTCAAGCCTACAGGGACGTATTCACGGCGTCCCCGCGACGGTACGACCGCTCCAGACCCACGGCCCGGCGCCGGGGCGCGAGGGCCTAAGGCTTCCAGCCCAGCGCCTCCGCCTTGCGGCGGGCAATGCGCGGGATATCGGCGGCGACGAAGTGCTCGTGCAGCACCTGCACGCCGATCATGTGGTTGATCACCGCGTCGAGCTGCACCTGGGTCGAGACCGAGGTGTCCTCGGCCTCGTGCAGTTCGAACAGGCGCCGCACACCCTCGGGATCCAGCAGGCCCGCCTCGCGGATCGCCTCCTCGGACAGGTACTGGTTCGCCAGCGCCTTCATCGCCGCCCACTTCTTCGGGTCGGTGTGCGCCGGCGGCGCCATGAACGCGAACTTCTCGCGCTCGTACAGCACCTTGGGCAGCAGGCCCTTCATCGCCTCGCGCAGCACGTATTTCTCGACGCGGCCCTTGATGCGCATCGACGGCGGCAGTTGTGCGGCGAACTCGGCCAGGTGGTGGTCGAGGAACGGTGGGCGCGCCTCCATCGAGTTCGCCATGTCCACGCGGTCGCCGCCCCAGGTCAGGATCTGACCCTCGAGCATGGTCTTGATCCAGACGTACTGGGCCTTGTCCAGCGGATGCCGGCCCTCCAGCATGTCGCCGTCCAGTGCCTCCGCGATGGCGGCCCCGGGCGCGTAGCCATCGAGCGCGGCCCGGCGTTCCGGTGACAGCAGCCCCGGCACGTGTTCCGCCGCCGCCAGCCAGGGCTGCAGGCAGGAGGGCGTGAAGCCGACGAGACCGGTGAGCGCGGGGTCGTCCAGTTCGTTCTCGGCCAGCATCGCCCCGCTGAAGAGCTTGTTGCTCTCGGACAGCATCTGCTGCCAGACCGCGCGCTCGGCGGCGTCCATGGTGTCCAGTCCATGCAGGAAGAGGTCGCGTCGGAAGGCCGGGTAGCCGCCGAAGAGTTCGTCCGAGCCCTCGCCGGTCACCACCACCTTGTAGCCGGCCTCGTTCACGTGGCGGCTCATCAGCAGCTTGGCGACGCCGAGCGTGTTGTAGATTGTGCGCTCGGCATGCCAGAGGGTCTCGACCAGGTTGTCGTAGAGATGGTCGGCCTGCAGGGTCATGACGTCGTGGTCGGCGCCGACGCTCTCGGCCATCTCCCGGGCGATTGCGGTCTCGTCGTAGGCGACGTCGTCGAAGCCGATGGTGAAGGCCTTTACGGGGCTTTGCTGCGTCGCTGCGGCCAGGCCCAGCGTGATGCAGGAATCGATGCCGCCGGACAGGTAGCAGGCCACCGGGACATCCGCCTCCAGGCGCAACTGCACCGCCTCCATCAGTTGTTCGCGCACGCCCTCGATCCAGTATTCCTCGTCCTCCTCGCTGTGCTCGGCGCGCTCCGCCGCCAGCGGAAAGTCCATGTCCCAGTACTTCTCCTGACGGATTTTCAGCTTGCCGTGGGCGCGCTCGATGATGACCATGTGACCCGGCTTGACCTGGTGGATGCCCTCAAAGGCGGTGGTGCCCGGCACCATGGTCTGCATCAGCTGGTGGAACAGCCCCGTGTCCGAGAACTGGCGGGGGACGTCGGGATGCGCGAACAGGACCTTCAGTTCGGATCCGAACACCAAGGCCCCGTTGGCCTCGGTGAAGTACAGCGGCTTCACCCCGAAGCGGTCGCGGATCAGTACCAGCCGGTCGTGCTCGCGGTCGTAGAGCGAGATCCCGAACTCGCCGCGGAAATGCGGGATCGCATCCTCCAGTCCGACCCGCTCGTAGAGGTGCATCACCATCTCCGAGTCGCTCTTGGTGCGGAACTTCACCCCGCGCAGGGTCAGGTCCGCGCGGATGCGCTTGTAGTCGTACAGCTCGCCGTTCACGGCGGTCATGATGGTCTCGTTGCCGTTCACGAACGGCTGTCGGCCCCGGTGCTCGTCCAGGTCGATGATCGACAGCCGGGCATGGGAGAAGCCGACCCCGCGGTCATCCTGCACGCGGTAGCCGAAGCCGTCCGGGCCCCGGTGGTACTGGATGGCGGCCATCGCCACCAGGGTTTCGGGATCGACCCGGCGGTCTGGATCGGCGTGAAAGATTCCTGCAATGCCACACATGGCATGTCTCCTTTCGTGCTCTCAATGGGGTGTTGGACGCCTTCGCGGGATCTCAGCGCAGCGCCCTTCGAGGCGTTCAGGGCGAACGGGGCGTCGGGGGAGGAATGGCGTCGACCCGGTAGCGGGTGTCGGCCGCAGGGATGCGGCCGTCAAGCCTACAGGGAGGTATTCACGGCGTCCCGCTACCGGGTCGATGCCGTTCCTCCGGGCATCCGCGCAGGCAAGGAAGTCCATCACTGTTCGGGAGTGTCCATCACCGCGCTGATCCGTCGCACCATCGAGGTGAGCAGGGCCATGCGGATGAACACCGCGCCCCGGGCCTGCGCGAAGTACCAGTTGTGCGGGGTGTCGTCGAGATCGGTGGCCAGTTCGTCGCCGCGCGCCAGCGGGTGCAGGATGACCGCACCCGGCTTCAACGGTGAATTCCGGGTCAGATGCAGACCGGCGCCCAGCGACTCGAAGCTGTCGCCCACCCAGGCGATGGCGTTGATGTACACCACATCCAGATCCGGCAGCACCGGATCCAGTTCGTACACCACCCTGAGGCTCAGTCCGGCCCGTTCCAGCTCTTCGCGCTGATCCGCGTCGAAGTTCTCTTTCTCATTGGAGATGATGACCACCTCCCGGATGGCCTCGGGGAAGCAGCCGAGCAGCAGCAGAATGCTGCGCACGGTGCGCATGCGCGAGGGTACCCCGATGATGCCGACGCGGATCCTCTGCTCCGGCGCCACCTCACCCTGGAACAGTTCCGGCCGCCACTTGGCCAGCGTGTAGATATCCGCCATGGCCTGGGTGGGGTGCTCGTCGATGCCGTTGCCCGCATTGACGATCGGGATGCGCAGGTTGTCCAGCATGTCGTAGACGGCGTGACCCTCGGAGCTGCGCAGCACGATGACATCGCCGTAGTTGTTGAACATCTCGGCGATGTCGGCCAGCGATTCGCCCTTGGCCATGCCGGTGCTCTTCGGGTCGGTGATCGACATGATCGCGCCCCCCAGGCGGTGCCAGGCGCTCTCGAAAGAGAGGCGCGTGCGCGTCGAGGGCTCATAGAAGGCGCTGATCAGGATCTTGCCCGCCAGCGGCAGGTGCATCAGCGCCGGCGTGGACTCGAACTGCGCCGCAAGCCGGAACAGTTGGATCAGCGTTTCGCGGTCGAACTGCCGGGCCGACACCACATGCCCAGCCGCCAACGCGAGCAGGGGTTCCGGGTCCTCCGGCAGGGCATCGACCAGGGTCCTCGGTCGCTCGATGCCGGCGGTGCCGTCCTTCGGTTGCAGCGGACGCCGCAACTGCTTCTGCTGGGATGTCACCACAATCGGCCCCTTTTCCAGTCAAGGATGAACAGCGTGATCAACAGGATGGGGGCGAGGGTCGCGATGCTCGTGGCGATGACCACGATCGTGCCCAGTGCCCCGACGGATATCGTCATCGTAAACCTCCACTGGCGCCCGCAGTGCCGCGGGGTTCGGCCTCGGCCAGGGTGCGCCAGTCGAAGTCCCTGGGCGCGATCCAGGTGAACAGCACCAGCACCGCCAGCGAGACCGCGGCTCCGACCAGCGCGGCGACGTAGAAGCCGATCACGAAATAGCTGACCAGGCCGAGTGTGGTGCCGGCGATCATGCTCAGTGCCGCGCCGGTCGGGTTGGCCCGGCGCCAGTACAGGCCGGCGACCACCGGCCAGATCGCGCTGGCGACGAAGGCACCGGTGAAGTACAGCACCGCGGCCAGAGAGCCGATGATCGGCAATTCGCCGCGATAGCTGGCTGCGGCCCAGGTCAGCAGGCCCAGCAGCACCACCATGACCTTGGTGGCACGGAACTGCTCGTGCTCCGACGCGTTCTTGCGGATGTGTCCGCGGTAGATGTCGCGGGTCACCAGGTCCGAGGTCGCGGCGAGCAGCGAGTCGAGGCTCGAGGCCAGTGCCGCGAACACCACGATGAATACCACGATCGCGCCGGTCAGGCCGAGGACCTCGGCCGCGACCAGCGGACCGACCATGTCCGCCACTGGCACGTTGATCCCCAGCGCCGGAGTGGCCAGTGCGACAAAGCCCGCGACGATCGGGATGGGTAGCCAGAGCAGGCCGGCGAGCAGGTAGGCGCGGAAGCCGACGCTGCGACCGAAGGCGAAGGCCCGTGACCACCAGACATTGGAGTGGAAGATCTCCCCGACCCCGAACAGCAGGTTGTTGAACAGGAACATGATCGCGGCGGGGAACAGCAGGTTCAGCAGTTCCGGGCGCTCTTCCATCAGGTTGAAGTGGATGGCCTCGAAGCCGACCTTGTCGATGGTCAGCCAGGCGATGAAGGCGACGCCGAGAATGATGATGATCGTCTGTACGAAGTCCGTCCCGATGACCGCGCGCAGGCCGCCGAGCAGGGTGTACAGCACGCAGACGGCCAGGATGATGGTCATGCCGACCCGGTAGTCGATCCCGGCCAGGGCGTTGATCAGCACGCCGCCGGCCATCGCCAGGCTGACCAGCCAACCGAAGGCATAGATCAGCGAGACGACCAGGAACACGCGCCAGGTGAATTTGCCGAAGCGCAGGCGGATGAAGTCCCCGGAGGTGAACCCGTGCGGCATCAGCTCGCGGATGCGCCGAGCCATCGGCGCGAACAGGATCAGGCCGAGCGCCCCCAGGGAGTAGCCGAACATGCCCCAGACGCCCAGCTGCAGCGCGAGCTGCGGGGCGGTCATGGTGGTGTTCGCGGTGACCCAGGTGGCCATCGCCGTGGCCGTGGCCAGGGCCAGGCCGACGTTGCGGCCGGCCAGCATGTGGTCCTCGGCGGTCTTGTTCTTGCGGCCCAGGAACCAGCCCAGGAACACCCAGAGGATGCTGAACGCGATCAGCAGGCCCCAGGCGATGCCTTCGGGCAGGATGGCCACGTCCTCCGCGATGATCACGAGGCCTCCCGCACCCGCGCGATCTCGGTGATAGCCTCCTCGGTGGTCATCACCCGCGCGTAGCGGTCCTTGATGGTCGTGATCGTGGCCTCCTGCAGTTCCGGCGTCACCGTGGTGCAGCCGTCCTCGATCAGGGTCACGTAGAAGCCGAGATCGCAGGCGTCGCGCACGGCGGTGGAGACGCACTCATTGGAATACACGCCGACGATGAACAGCGAGGTGATGTCCAGGTTGCGCAGGATGTACTGGAGGTTGGTCGAGTTGAACACGCCGCTGGCGGTCTTGTTCAGCACGATCTCGTCGCCGACCGGGGCGACCGACTCGACGAACTCCGCCTCCTTCGATCCCGGCGGCGCATGGAGATTCAGGCGCTTGTGCCCCGGGCTGCGGTCGCGCCCGTCGCGGGTCAGCGACTGGATCCGGGAGTGGATCACCTCCAGCCCCTGCGCGCGGAAGGCGTCCTGCAGCT
>Ga0209498_1000192_pt1 | contig 36846 bp, 35 predicted proteins | sample WalLakDeSediment_FD_184131 | JGI IMG/M metagenome (GOLD analysis project Ga0209498, IMG submission 184131) | Lake sediment microbial communities from Walker lake, Nevada to study Microbial Dark Matter (Phase II) - Walker Lake 11/02/13 Deep... | ecosystem: Environmental > Aquatic > Freshwater >... | reverse complement strand
TTCTGGGCTGAGCAAATGCCGCAACAACGCAGAGCATAAAAACTGAAAATATCAATGTCTGGTATGTTTTCATGCGAAGAGTTCCGCCCGGACTTTGAGGTGGTTGAACTGGCATCCGGCAGGAGCAGGATTTGGAGGAATATCTTGAAGAAGACCAACTCCTTTAACTCCGGCAGGCCGGGCATCATTAAAAGGCTCGGCTTGCCGGAGAATGGGGCCGGAAAACATTTTCCGGCCCAAAGGAGGGTACTTAATGTCAGGCAACGGGAAGCTGGAGCCTCCGGGTGCCGGTGTTAGGGTTAAGACCTTTTTGTGGGTCTGAACAGTTTGGCAAAAGCCTCTTTACGGTTATAAAGCCTTGGTCCCACGGTTGCCACAGCCCGGCCGTAATACTTGCTGGGCTGATCCTGGAAAAGATAGATTACCCGAACCGAACTGGGGTCGCCCAGAACAGCGTTTGGATATATCTTCTTGACTTCAGCCAGTCTTTCCTCAGCCATTTTTTTCATGTCTTCCAGTTCGCCAAAGTGCATGGTTCCGGTGGGGCAGCTCAACACACAGGCGGGAAGCTTGCCGTTGATGACCCGGTCAAAGCACATGTCGCATTTGGACAAAACATTGGTCTCTTCATTGACCCTTGGAATGTCATAAGGACACGCGTTACGGATTTCCTCCGCGAACAGGTTTCTGGTCTTTTCCGTGAACATGACTGTCCCGGTTTCCCATTCCTGCAAAATGGCCTTGTCATCGTCCATGTCGCCCACCATTTTGCAGGGGGGCTGCAGGCAATGCCTGCACTGATCAGGAAAGAACAGCCAGTCCTTGACTTTGCCGTTTTCAAGAGACTCCTCCATGCGCACCAGTTTGTAGGTGATGAAGGACAGATCCTTGGGATTCTGGAATGAACCCCAGTTGTATGTTTCCTCGGCCGGTAGCTTATGCCACTGCTTGCAGGCAATCTGGCATCCCCGGCAGGCCGTACATTTGGTCAAATCTATAAAGAATCCTTTACCTTCCATGAATCAGACCTCCTTATTTTTTCCGGATATTGACCATAAAGGTCTTGGTTTCCGGGATTCCAGTGTTTGGATCACCCACTGACGGGGTCAGCAGGTTGGCTGAATCTCCGCCGTCTTTGGGATGTACCCAGCCAAAATGCCAGGTCATTCCCACCATATGCAGTTTCTGACCCATGGACATCATCGGCTGAAGCCTTGGAGTAACCATAGCCACACATTCAATGGCACCGCGCATATTCTCAACAATAACTTTGTCACCATTCTTGATGCCGCGCAGCTGGGCAAGCTCAGGATCAATTTCAGCGAAGTTCTGGGGCATGGCTTCAAGGAGCCATGGAGTCCAGCGGGTCATGACCCCGGACTGCCAGTGCTCGGTGACCCGGTATGTCGTACCCACAAAGGGGTATCTGGGATCGCATACTGCCCGGTGTTCTTCTTCACCAGCGAACACAAGAGCCACAGGATTATTCAACTGGCTGGAGAAGGGCTGTTCCTCAAAGGGGCACTCCAGTGCCTCGTAATGTTCAGGGAAGGGACCGTCAGCCAGGCCAGGACCAAATAACTGTCCATATCCTTGCGGACGCATGATGAAGGGGTGTCTTTCGCTGGGAGGCCATCCTCCGTCAGGCACATCACCAATCCACTTGGAACCGTCCCATTTAATAACCGCTTTTTGTGGAGCATAAGGCTGGCCCTGTGGATCGCAGGATGCTCTGTTATAGATAATCCTCCGGTTTACCGGCCAGCAGAAGGCCCAATTCGGGTAGAGGCCAATATTGGCCTGCATCTCTGTTTGTTCTTTCCCTCTTCTGGCCATGAGGTTGCCGGCCTCTGTATAGGCTCCGCAATGCAGCCAGTTACCTGAAGCTGTTGAGCCGTCATCCTGGAGAAAAGCAAAGCTGGGAACCTGGGTTCCGGCATTATATGTCTTGTCTCCTATGACCTTGTCCGTGACAAAATAGCCGTTCATGAGCTTGGCCACCTTATGGGCGTCAAACACATGATTAGTGGCAATATCCTTGCTGTTGAGGTTCAGGATGGGATCAGGGAATGCTCCGCCTTCCTTGGCGTAAAGATCCCGGATTTTTTCCCAGAGCTCATAGGCAATGTCTCCGTCAGGCTTGCAGTTGCCCAGGGGCTTGGGTCCGGTATAACGCCACTGGATCCAGCGCCCGGAATTGGAAATGGATCCCTCTTTTTCGCAGAATACCGCTGGAGGCAGAACAAAAACCTCGGTTTTGGTCTGGGCGGGATTAACGTTAGGTCCTTTCCAGAAGGAAGCGGTCTCGTTGTCAAATACATTGACCACCACCATCCAGTCCAGCTTGCTTAAAGCTTCCCTGGTCTTGGTGGAGTTGGCCCCGCATCCGGCCGGGTTCTGACCCCAGGCAAAAAAGCCCTTGAACTTGCCCTGGAACATATGATCGAACAAAACCAGCCAGGAGCAGTTCTGACCAGCGTCCAGCTTGGGCATGAAGTTGTAGCTGGTGGCCGGATCCTGAGCCGGGTACATGGCCTTGAGCAGGCTGGCAATGTACTTGGGCCTGTTCTGCCACCAGTTGGCGCTCTTGGGATCAGCGCTCTTGGGCGTGGTGGCGTTGTAAGCCTCCAGTGTGGGCAGATTGGCCCTGGGTGTGGGCATGTAGGCCGGGATAATGTGGAACAGCAGGGCCTGGTCGGTTGAGCCTTGAACATTGGATTCTCCGCGCAGGGCGTTGACTCCGCCGCCGGCCACGCCAATATTGCCCAGCAGAAGCTGGATCATGGACATGGCCCTGATTATCTGAACGCCAACACTATGCTGGGTCCAGCCCATGGCGTACATGATGGTCCCGGACTTGTCTGGGGCTCCAGTAGCCGCGTAGATCTTGTAGAATTCCTCAAGCTTGTCCTTGGGCGAGCCAGAAATATCATTAACCAAGTCTAGGTTATAACGCTCATAATGATTTTTCATAAGCTGGAACACGCAGTTGGGGTCCTGCAGGCTGGGGTCCTTTTTGGGAATGCCCTGTTCATCCATCTGAAATGTCCAGGTATCTTTTTTATAGGACCTTCCCTGGGCATCAAATCCGGTAAAAAGCCCGTCCTTGAATCCAAAGTCGGGATTCACCAGGAAGCTGGCATTGGTGTAATTGACCACATAGTCCTTAAAGTAAAGATCATTATCCAGGATGTACTTGATCATGCCGCCAAGAATGGGGATGTCAGTACCTGAACGCATGGTCACATAAAGGTCGGACTTGGAGGAAGTCCTGTTAAAACGGGGATCAACATTAATCAGGGTTGCTCCCTTTTCCTTGGCCTTCATGATCCATTTAAATGATACAGGATGGTTTTCAGCCGGGTTGGACCCCATCATGAGAATGCAATCACTGTTCATCAGGTCGATATAGTGATTGGTCATAGCACCGCGTCCGAACGACTCTGCCAGAGCCGCAACAGTGGCGCTGTGTCAGATACGCGCCTGGTGCTCTATGTACACCAGGCCCAGGCTGCGCATAAGAGCCTGGAGATACCAGCATTCTTCATTGTCCAGGGCGGCAGAGCCTATATGGGCGATGCCGTTGGTCCGGTTGACCACCTGGCCCTGATCATTTTTTTCCGTAAAAGTTTCATCCCGGGCTTCCTTGACCTTTTTGGCGATGCGGTCCAGGGCCCAGTCCCACGGAGCTTCCACCCATTTATTACTGTATGGAGCCCGGTAAAGGATTTTGGTCATGCGGTTTTCATTTTCAGTGAGCTGGTAAAGGGAAGCGCCTTTGGCGCACAGGGAGCCTTCACTGATGGGGTTGTCCGGGTCGCCTTCAATATTGATGGCTCTGCCCTGGCCTTCGAGTGAGGTGTGGACAATGAGTCCGCAGCTTACCGAACAATAACAACAAATGGATGTTGTTTCCTTGGCCCAGTTGAGTCTGAGCAACTGAGCCCTTGCTACTGTCGGCTGCAGATTGAACCCGAGTCCGCCAAAAGCGGTCACGGCTGTAGCCGTAGCAGAAAGTTTAATAAATTCTCTTCGACCTAATTTCATGATCCCTCCTAAAAAAGTTGGTTGAAATTAACTGCCTCGGGTTTCCCTGTTCAGGAAAATGAGAAGTTCAATTCCTGCCGGGGGAAAGTAATCCCGGTAAAATGAAGACTTTTGTGTTGACTTCCATTTCTTGAGGATAAGCCGGTTAGCTCTTTCCTCAACAAGTGAAAAGTCAAAGCCAAGGCCAAAAAAAGCTAGGTGAGTCATAACTCCGCCTGCGTTAAAGGGTTTGTAAATATTTCCAAGCCTGTTGATGGCCAGATAATCAAGGGTAAGAATACTACTTGGATAAGAGTTTCTAATATCAATATAATCTGAAATTTATATCAATGTCAAGCAAACCCAATACTGGAAATATATCTAATAATAGTTTTTTCAAAAGGAATTTCTTTTTAACAAAAGATTCATAATTGGTCAAAAATTATTTTTAAATTACGCTGTATTTCATGCAAACAGGTTTGCGGAAACAGTGCTTATTCAAGGGCCTCGTCACAATTTAAAAATCTGAAAGTTTTTGTTTTCAGAAAACCCGGGATCAGGGAGCCTGTCTCAAGAAAACCATGGTGCCCAGATTGGGAATTTCAATATTGAAACCATCAGGGATAAGACGTCCATGAATTACTCTGCCGGTTTCAGTATGGAACCGTATTTCACTGTTCCGGATTTCCCATTTGAAGCTGATAAAGTCAATTTCTGTCTCCCAGATTCCCTTGCGGTCATTTTTTAGTTCAATATAAGAGTATATTCCGGGAATATTTTCCTGAACTCCTTTGTACCTTCCAGTCATGGGATGGGGATCGGTGCATCCGGCGGCCCCCATCAGCATAGCAAAAAAAGTTATGTAAAATACAATGGCTCTGCCGGACATGTTTCCTTCTTGATTAACTTAGGATGTCTCTGATCATTTCCATGAATTGTGATGATTAACCCAACCGGCCTCGATTTGAATAATATCCTCCGCCGTCCCTGGCCACGATCAGGGAAAAAGGCACGCCAGAAGCGCGGATGAGATTGAAAAAATCATAGTCAGGGTCAGCAGACATGGGATGATGCCTTCAACTTATAAAAACCAACTAAAAGAGAATGTTAATGAGATGTCAAGGTTTTTTCAATAAATAATGAGAACATGGCCCCCAGTCATCCGGGAAAATGCCCTTGACTGGAACCCGGGTCTGGTGCTATCCAGCAGGGCGCGATAAGGGAAATTTTACCGCATGATCAAGCAAACCTGAAACAAAGGAAAAAAAAGTGTATAATAAGGATAAATCTCTTAAGTTATTTCAAAAAAGAAAAGACATTCTGAGTAAAAAGAACATTCTGCCTCAAGAACTGCTGGATCTGGCCGAATTTACCTTTAAAAATCAGGTCAAGTCCTTTGAGGCAACTGACTCGGTTCTTCCTGAGGAAATGGAACTTACTCCCATAGATCAGGTCATGTCAGGCAAGCCCCTTCTGGCCAGGGATTCTTTCCCTTTTGATTTGGAAGAATCCCGGAACCTTTTCAATGTTCTCCTGCAGTACCTCAATGATTCATCCGGAAACCTCAAGACCTCGGCCGGGATAATTGAATCGGAAATCAAAAAAAATCCTGATCTGCCAAAGGAATCCTTTGAAAAATATCTTCAGGCTGACGACCATTTTTTCAGAACCTTTGGCGAGAAAACTCCTGAAAGCCCAAGAATTTTGAATTTTCTGATCCAGACCTCCATAACTCCTTCAATTGTCAAAAGCGCGGAAAAGATTTATCTGGTCCTTCCCCAGAACCATACCTGGCCCTTCGGGCACTGTCCTGTTTGCGGAAGTCTGCCGTATATATCCAGCCTGCAGGGTAAAGAGGGTGCCAGGCACCTCCATTGCTTCTTCTGTCATACTGATTTCCGGTTTTTAAGGATGGTCTGCCCTTTTTGCCAGGAAAAAAAGGAAGCATGTTTTGAATATTTTACTGTCAAGGAACATCCTGGATTTCGCGTGGATGTCTGCAAAACATGCAATATGTATATCAAAACCATTGATTTCAGGCAGATGGATAAAAAGATACTGCCCATTATGGATGACCTGGAGTCTTTGACCCTGGACATTATGGCCCGCAACGAAGGTTTCAACAGGCCTACTCTTTCAGCCTGGGGTTTCTGATTCCGCGCCCTTCATCAAGTTGGCAGCCTTATTAATGACCATTTTCCCAAACAGTGAAATCTGCGGAATAGTCCTGGCAGGGGGCAAAAGCTCAAGGCTGGGTCAGGACAAGGCCAGGTTAATTATCAATGGTCAGACTCTGCTTGAACGGACCCTTGCCCTGGCCGGGCAGTTCTGTGTCAGGATCTTTTGCGTGGGCAGGGATACCCAGGCCCATGGAATTAAGGCCCAATGGATGATTGACGAAATTCCGGGCATGGGACCCATGGGCGGGATAATTACAGCCCTGAAGACCCTCAAAAGCCCCTGCCTGGTCCTGGCCTGCGATCTGCCCCGGCTTGACAGCGGGATAATCGAGCGCCTGATCCAACATCGAAACACCCATGGCCGGGACAAGTACATAACCACCTACTACAGGAAAAAAACAGGGTTTATTGAATCCCTGGTATCTGTATACGAACCGCAAAGTCTGGATCTGCTTATTGCCGCGGCCAGAGAGGGCTGTTACCAGCTCAGCAGGGCCATTCCCTTTGAATACAGATGTCATCTTGAGTATGGTTCCCTTGAGGAAGAATGCTTTTTCAATGTCAATTATCCTCATGATCTGGATAAGTTGAAATAAAGATGTCAACAAGATTTTTCAATACGCGGCTTTGGCTTATAATTAGGGATTATACTTATAGGTTCCTCGATATATTAAATGGATTTCTTCCAGAGCCTGTTCACCATTTTTTTCGCATGCCCCGCTTTCGGCCAGGGGTTTTCTAATCCCCGCCAAAGGGGGATACTTGCCCCCTCCGGACTCTTGAATTATTGGTGACTGGGATTTTTTTGTTTTTTGTGAAATATTTTGTTTGAATATTACAAAATCTGTTTCTCGGTCCGGTTTCCCCCTTTTGGCGGGGATAAGAAAACATAATGGCCTTTCGCTATTGGCATGCGAAAAAATGGTGAACAGAAAATCCACAGCTAACGTCGAAACGTCACTTATATTTAAATTGAGGGATTTTTTCATGTCATTGCCAGAGAAGCGCAATAACAGGCTTATCAGACATTTCGCGAAAATCCCTTAATTCAGAAGTTAACAGAGGCTGTTTGGTTTCATATCAATTCGACTGGATAATCATAAAATGCTGACCATTGAGTGTTCCACCACCCTGATCACTTTGCAGGGAGAAGAGGAAATCCGGGAAAAAGTCCTGGATGAGCGTCCTTTTTCCGTGACCCTTAATGATGAAGTTATTGGTTCGGCCATGGTTCTGGCTACGGACCTGGAGGAGTTTGCCGCGGGTTTTTTGTTTGGTCAGGGATATCTGAACAGGGGGGACAGGGTGCTGGAAATCAGGGTGTGTCCTGAAGGCCGCATTGATGTTTACGCTGATGTTCAGTTTAACCGGGATGAAGAAATGATCACTACTTCCGGATGCGGTGGTACGGGAAAAATTGCCAGCAGGCTGCTTCATGAAAAGCTGCCCCAATTGTCGTCTCTGAAGATTGATTTTACCCAGCTGGGAGAACTGATAAAAAAGACTTTGTCCAGTTCAGACCTGTCCCAGCAGACCCATTGCGTGCATGGGTGCGGATATCTCACGGAAAAGGGATTTGAGGCCTGTTTTGAAGATGTGGGCAGACACAATGCAGTGGACAAAGTCATGGGCGCCATAATCATGGGCAGGTTTTCCTCTGCAGGGGCCATTTATACTACTGGCAGGCTGACTTCGGATATGGTTCTCAAATGCGCCCGCATGGGGGTTCCCATTGTCCTTTCCAGGACAGCGCCTTCATCCCTGGGGCTTGAAATCGCCCGCAAAGCAGGGATCACCCTGGGGGCTTATGTTCGTCCAAACCGGGTCAATGTGTTCAACGCTCCCCACAGAATTATCCCCGGTTAAAATCTGCTGAATATTTCCTTGCCCCCCATAAAATGGGCCATTACCCGTCCCATTAATTCCATGCCCATGCAGGGAGTGTTTTTTCCCATTGAGAGCATCTCTTCAGGAGTGACCTGCCACTCATATTCCATATCCAACAGGATAAAATCAGCCGGGTCACCTTTCTGAAAGGTATTAACAGGCAGATTGAAAATCCTGCCCGGAGACAGGGACATAAGCCAGGTCAGATCATCCAGTTCCATGACTCCTCTTCTGATCAGCTTAAGGCAAAGGGACAAGGCAGTGTCCAGGCCGGAAATCCCGTTAGGGGCCTCAGCAAAGGGGACTTCCTTTTCAAAGTCGGCATGGGGAGCGTGGTCTGTGGCAATGATATCGATCACTCCGTTTTTCAGCGCGTTACGCATGGCCAGGACGTCTTTTTTTTTCCGAAGGGGCGGGTTGACTTTAGCCATAGTATTATAGTCCTGGATGATTTCCTCATCCCAGAACAAATAATGAGGGCAGGTCTCTGCGGTAACAGGGATTGATTTTTCTTTGGCCCAGGCTATGAGTTCAAGGGACTCTTCGCAGCTGATATGGGCCAGGTGAATGGGCGTATCCAGATAGGCAGCCAGAAGGATATCCCTGGCCACCTGGAGGCTTTCAGCCACACTGGGAATTCCCTTGAGGCCCAGGTAACTTGAGATTTTGCCTTCATTCATGACCCCGCCCGCAGCCAGATAAGTATCCTCGCAATGATCTATGACAATCATGCCAAGGTCTGAAGCATATTCAACCGCCCTGCGAAAGAGTTCATTGTCCTTGACTGGAAGTCCGTCATTGGAAAAGGCCCGGCATCCAGCTTCCTTGAGCTCAGCCAGAGGAGATAATTGAGCTCCCTGAAGATTTCTGGTCAAAGCCCCCACTGGATAAAGAAAAGGCCCGGCAGGATGAGATTCCATGTTTTTGCCAAGCATGAATTCAGTGATGGAAGCGCTGTCATTGACCGGGCTGGTATTGGCCATGGCCAGGACCTGTCCGAAACCTCCTGCGGCGGCAGCCGCAAGCCCTGACTTAATGGTTTCCTTGTATTCAAAGCCTGGCTCACGAAGATGGACGTGGACATCAATCAGACTGGGCAGGACATGACATTCACGGCCATCATAGACTTGTGCTGAAGAATCCTCAGGTAGTTCCTGCCTGAAATCAACAATTTTGCCGTCTTCCACCAGGAGAAACCCGGTCTTCTGATTAAGAATCACGTTTTTGAATATTTTAAGCCCCATTTTAAACCTCCGGTATTTCCTGTTCATGCTTGGGCCTGGCCAGATAAAGATAGAGCAGGGCCATGCGCACGGCCACGCCGGATTCAACCTGATCAAGGATGAGACTGTCCTTGGAATCGGCCAGATTTGATGAGATTTCAACGCCCCGGTTCATTGGTCCGGGATGCATGATTTTCACCCCTGGAGCAGCGGTTTCAAGATGCCTTTGTCCAAGGCAGAAGCGGACAGAGTATTCGCGGATATCCGGCAGAAGTCCGGCCTCCTGTCTCTCCAGCTGAAGCCTGAGGCTGATGACGGCGTCGACTTCCCTGCAGGCTTCATAGAGATCGTGATAAACTTCAACCGGCCAGTTTCGGATGTCGTGTGGAATAAGGGTCCTGGGCGCGCAGATACGCAACCGGCAGCCCAGCCTGGTGAAAAGCTTTATGTCTGATCTGGCCACCCTGCTGTGGGCAATATCTCCCAGGATAAGCAATGTTTTTCCCTGAAAATCATCGCCCCAGGTCCGGCTCAGGGTGAATCCGTCCAAAAGGGCCTGGGTTGGATGAGCGTGCCATCCGTCACCCGCGTTGAGGACACTGCACTTCAGATGTCTGGCAATGAATCCGGCTGATCCGCTCAGGCTGTGGCGCATGACTATGGCATCGGGCTTCATGGCTTCCAGGGTGAGGACGGTATCCTTCAGACTTTCGCCTTTTTGCAGGCTGCTTCCCTTGGATGCCAGGGAAAAGCTGTCAGCGGATAATCTTTTAGCGGCCATGTCAAAAGAAGTCTTGGTGCGCGTGGATGGTTCAGCAAAAAAAAGGACAACGCTTTTGCCCCTGAGGATTGGAACTTTTTTGATGCTGCGGGAATTTATCTCAATAAACCTGGAAGAAGTTTGAAAGATATGCCTGATTTCTTCAATTGACAAGGATTCAATATCCAGAAGGTCCTTGTGTGTCCAGTTCATGGTCCACCTTTTTGGCTCTAGGTTAATCAGGGCAATGTATAAATCAGTGAGCAGGCTGACAAACGCCAAATAATATAAATAATTAATGCCTGATGCGCAAGGAGATTGTGCGGGATCATTTTATCTTGTTGAATTGTTATGATTAATAAGATAAAAAAGTAATAAAAACAGTTACAAAAATGGGTTACTCGACACATGGAATGGATTTTCAGCCTGTTGGCCAGTTTTGTGCATGCCAGGAACGAAGGTCAGTCAAAGCCGTGGGAAGAGCAGCTTCCTTTCACGATACAAATAAGGCCTTTTGCCGTTTTAATAAGGCCTCCGCGAAATTAGGCAATTATATTGATGATAAAGTTGGAAATAAATGTTACTTCAGCTTGACCTGAATTTAAAAAAAGTCAAAAAAAGCATTAGCGGCCATAAATTGCGGGTTTTTCCGCAATGAGCGTCCGCTCACAAGCATGGGAGGGTAAAATGAGAAAAAGTTTATTAATGGTGGCGGTTTTGCTGGTAGTCCTGATTTCAGGCAAGGCCTTTGGAGACGATACCATAAGGATCGGAGCTATAGCCTCGGTTACCGGGCCTGCCTCGTTCCTTGGAGAGCCTGAGCGCAACACCCTGATCATGCTCCAGGATCAGATAAACGAATCAGGGGGCATCCTGGGCAAAAAGCTGGAAATCATTATCTATGACGATGAGACTGAGGTAAACAAGGCGGTGCTGGCCGCGGATCGACTCATCAGAAGAGACAGGGTTCAGGCGGGCATTGGAGGCACAACATCAGGTAATACCCTGGCCATTATAAGTAATTTTTCCAGAGCTGAGATTCCTCTGGTTTCCATGGCAGCCGCGGAGAGAATAGTTAATCCCGTGGACCCGTGGATTTTCAAGACACCCCAGTCAGACAGGCACGCGGTTACCAGGATACTTCACCATGCCAAAGATCATGGTTATGAAAAGCTGGCAATTATTACCGTGTCAGACGGTTTCGGCCAGGCCGGCCGTGAGGTCCTGCGGGAATTGGTTCCTGAAATGGGATTGACCATGGTCTCTGATGAGATATACGGGCCCAGGGATACTGACATGACATCCCAGCTGACCCGCATACGCAACCAGAATCCCGATGCCATAATCTGCTGGGGAACCAACCCCGGGCCGGCGGTAATCGCCCGCAACAGGCAGCAGCTGAGGCTGGACATTCCCCTGTACATGAGCCATGGAGTGGCCTCCAGAAGATTTATTGAACTGGCGGGTTCCGCGGCTGAGGGTTTATTGCTGCCTCTTGGCCGGCTGTCGGTTGCCGAGCATATTCCTGACGATCATCTCCAGAAAGAGTTGCTTCTCAAGTATATCTCGGACTATGAATCCAGATTCAATACCCCGGTTTCATCATTCGGAGGTTATGCCTGGGACGCCATGATGCTTATTAAAGAAGCAATTGAAATGGGTCAGTCTGCCGAACCAAAAGACATCAGGGACAACCTTGAAAAAATCCAGGGCTTTGTCGGCACAGGCGGAATATTTAATATGTCCCCTGAAGATCACAACGGACTGGATGAAACATCTTTTGTCATGGCCATGATTGAAAATCAGGACTGGAAAATAGTTTCTGAATAGGTTTTATCCAAGCTCAAGGATTTATCAGCCTGTTGAAAAAGTCCTTATTGAACAGGACGTTCAAAAATTCCAAGTGCAAGGAGCAAAAAAAGTTCAAGGTCGATGCGTAGTTAGACAGGTTCGAGTTTGAACTTTTTGAAGCGACGCAGCAATTGGGAGATTTTCAACGTCCTGTTATGTTCAGCAATTATTGCCTTTTGTGCTGACAAGTTGACGAATTGTGAAAAAGTCGGGGATGCTGAACCGACAAACAGGTCCAGAGTTCCGGAAAACCAGGCTTGTCCTGACTCACGGCCTGCGATGACAGTCAGTTATTTAGGCTCCTCGACGTTAGCCGTGGATTTTGTTCAAATCTACACATTAGTGTCTAGGAATCAAAATTAATATCTCTCTTATCAGCGTAAATCAGCGCAATCAGCGGCTAAAAACTCTTTTTCTTTGCCCTGATGCTTGAAGAATGAAGCCAGAAGATATTCTAGCCGCAGATCTCGCAGATCTACGCAGATATCTGCTGCGGGACAGTAGCCAAAGAGGGTATCTCTCGCCCGCTTCAGGAGTCGTTTAACGCAAGAAAAAAACCGCTGAACTATTCGCTCAAATCCACTCATTGTGTCGAGGAACCGTTATTTATTTGATAATAATCATTATTTGAGCCTGAACCGCCTGTAACTTAATATTATAATACTCAGAAATGGACCTTGGAAGTACTCTTCAATATCTCATTTCCGGTCTGACCGTAGGAAGCACCTACGGTCTGACCGCCCTTGGCTTCACCATTATATTCAACGCGACCAGAGTAATAAATTTCGCCCAGGGTGAATTTGTCATGCTTGGGGGAATGCTGGCAGTGTATTTTGCCGGTGCCTTTAATATCGGTCTTATTCCCGCCATCCTGCTGGCCGTGGCCTGTACAACCCTTGTGGGGGTGTGCATGGAAAGAGTGGCCATCCGTCCGGTACAGGGAGCTCATGTAGTCAATATCATTATTATCACCATTGGCGTTTCAATTTTTATCCGGGGAGTGGCCATGATTTTTCTGGGCAAGGATACCTTTGTCCTGCCCCCATTTTCCGGAACACAGGCAATTTATTTTCTGGGCGCCACAATCATACCCCAGAGCATCTGGATACTGCTTATCACCATGCTGGTTCTCCTTGGACTGCGGGCTTTTTTCAATAACACAATTTTTGGAAAGGCCATGCTGGCCTGCTCTTTTGAGCAAAAGGCAGCTCATCTGGTGGGCATCAGCGTGGACAGGATGGTCATGCTTTCCTTTGCCATCTCCGCCCTGGTGGGCTCAATAGGCGGAGTGATCCTCACGCCCATTACCATGACTTCCTACGATGTTGGCATAATGCTGGGTCTTAAGGGTTTTGCGGCCTGTATACTGGGAGGACTTGGCAATCCTTTTGGAGCGGCTGCCGGAGGTTTGATCATTGGAGTCCTGGAAGCATTGGGAGCCGGATTTATTTCCTCGGCCTTTAAGGACGCCTTTGCCTTTATAATTTTGCTGGTGATCCTTTTTGTCAAACCCTCGGGCATTTTCGGCAGGGCCGATATTGAAAGGGTGTGATCATGGAGGGCAGGAAAAGCATAATATCTTTGGCTGTTTTTATTGTCGCGGCAGCGGGTTTTCCCTGGATTCTGACCAATGAATATTACATAAGCATCCTTATCCTTGCCGGGATCACAGCCATAGGGGTTGTGGGGCTTAACCTGCTTCTGGGTTTTGCCGGACAGATTTCCCTGGGACACGCGGCTTTTTTCGGTATTTCCGCGTACACTTCAGCTATTCTGACCACAAATTACGGTTTTCCAGTCCTGGCCGGGATTATTGCCGGGATTATATTGTCCGCTGTTGTGGCTTTTCTCATTGGAATGCCCGCTCTAAAGCTCAGGGCTCTTTCCCTGGCCATGGCAACCCTTGGATTTGGTCTTATTGTCTATATTTTCTTGAATGAAACAATAACATTGACTGGTGGTCCGTCCGGCTTTGTAGGCATTCCGCGATTCAATGCCCTGGGGTATGAGTTTTATTCGGATCTGGCCTATTATTATCTGGTGGCCGGGGTTTTGACCGTGGTCATTGTTATTTCCCTGAACCTGATCAATTCAAGGGCGGGACGGGCCCTCAAGGCTATTCACTCCAGCGAAAACGCGGCCCGGGTCATGGGCATCAATGTTTTCAGGTTCAAATTGTTCGTCTTTGTTCTTTCAGCAGTTTTCGCGGCCATTGCCGGGGGGCTTTACGCCCACTACCTGAGTTTTGTGGCCCCTTCATCATTTGGCTTCCACGCTTCTTTGCAGCTCATTGTCATGGCCATTTTGGGAGGCATGTCCAGCGTGTGGGGCGGAGTAATCGGAGCCCTCTTCCTGACTGCGATGCCCGAGTTCCTCAGAATGTATGAAGAACTGGAAACCATTCTTTACGGGCTTATCCTGATTCTGTGCATGATGTTCATGCCCCAGGGCCTGGTCGGCGGCCTGGCTAAATTATCCGTTTATATTTCAGACAGGCTCTTCAGGAGACGGTTAAAATGAATAATAACGCCTGTCTCTTGAAATGCACTGATATATACGTTCGCTTCGGCGGGGTCATGGCTCTCAGTGGTGTAAACTTTCAGGCTGCAAAAGGATCCATCTCAGCCCTGATTGGTCCAAACGGAGCAGGCAAAACAACCTTGCTCAACGTGATCACCGGAATGATTCCCCATTCTGATGGCAGTATTGAATTCAACTCCAGGGATCTGTCCAAAGTGGCCACCCATATCCGGTCCCAGGAAGGGATGGTCCGGACCTTTCAGAACCTGGAAGTTTTTTCTCACATGTCTGTGCTGGAAAACGTCATGACCGGAGCCCATAACCGTTATAAATATTCTGTTCTGGACAGCATATTCAAGACACCCAGGTATTTTGCCAGGGAAAGGGAATGCCGCCAGGCAGCTCTGGAAAAACTCAAGTTTGTGGGCCTGGAAAATGAATGGAATCTTCCGGCCCTGGACTTGCCTTATGGAAAACAAAGGCTGCTGGAACTGGCCAGGGCTATCTGCGGACAGCCTGAACTTATTCTCCTTGATGAACCAGCCGCCGGGCTTAATCCCAGGGAAACCAGAACTCTAGGCGAAGTAATCTCAGCTGTCAGGCAGGACTTGGGCATTACTGTCGTGCTTGTGGAACACGACATGGAACTGGTGATGAGTATCAGCGATGAAATCACGGTTCTGAATTTTGGACAGGTGATTGCCACAGGAACGCCAGGGGATATTCAGAATAACCCTGAGGTTATTAAGGCTTATCTGGGCAGTGAGGATTAATCAGGGCTTTGAAAATCTTCCAATTGCCGCGTTGCTTTTCCGGCACCCACTTGAGATGCCAATAATGATGTAAGCTAGAATAAGATCAAACCAAGTGGGTGCCGGATTGCTCCCTGTCACGCCTTGGCGTGAGAATTTTTGAACGTCACGCGTTTCGCGTGATTCAATAAGGAATTTTTCAACAGACTCTCAACATTGAACCTTGAACATTGAACATTGAACACTGAACATTGAACCTTGAACGTTGAACGTTGAACTAAAATAATGCTGGTTTTAAAAAATATAGACGTTTTTTACGGGAATGTGCACGCGGTGAAAAAAGTTTCCCTGCACGTTGACCAGGGGGAAATCGTGGCCCTGATCGGCGGAAACGGGGCAGGGAAGACAACCCTGTTGAGCACCATATCCGGCCTTATCCGGGCCAGGAAGGGCCAGATTATTTTTGAAGGCCAGCAGATCAATAAACTCAAACCTGACAAAATAGTTAAGTCCGGCATCTCACAGGTACCGGAAAGAAGACTGGTTTTCAAACCTTTGTCAGTTGAAGACAATCTGCTTCTTGGCTCCTACCATCGCTACAGTATTGGAAAAAGCGCTTCCATAGCTCGTGACGTGGAAGAGATTTTTGCCATGTTTCCTGTTCTCGGTGAACGCAGAAAACAGTTGGCAGGCAACCTTTCCGGCGGGGAGCAGCAGATGCTGTCCATAGGCCGGGCCCTGATGGCCAGGCCCCGACTCCTTTTGCTTGATGAGCCTGGAATGGGTCTTGCCCCGGCGGTTTCCCAGATGATTTTCAAACATATTTCCAAACTCAGGGATGAAATCGGGGCAACTGTGCTCCTGGTGGAACAGAATGCCAGAAGCGCCCTTAAGATATCAGACCGCGGCTATGTGCTGGAGACAGGCCGGGTTATTGTTCAGGGTACTTCCCGGGAACTGATGCAGAATAACGATGTTCAGAGGGCTTACCTGGGAAGAGAACAGGAATCGGTGAGTCGGTGAATCGGTGAATCGGTGAGTCGGTGAATCGGACTTCTAATGATTAAGATCAACAGGGGATTATAAGCCATGTACTTTGAGCCAAAATACGAATGCATGAACCGCGAGGATCTGGAGCATCTCAAGCTTGAACGCCTTCAGTCCGCTCTGACCAGGATATCAAAAAATGTTCCATATTACCGCAAAAAATTCGATGAGCTGGGAATTGACCCTTATGATTTTGATTCCCTAAATGATTTGGGCAAACTCCCTTTTACCACCAGAAGCGACCTTGCTCTGCACGCTCCATATGGACTTTTTGCGGTACCATTAAGGGAAGTGGTCAGACTCCATGGAACTTACGGCCTTAAGGGCAGGTCAATAGTAGCGGGATATACCATCAATGATATTCACCGCTGGTCCAGGCTGGCAGCCAGAGTGCTCATGGCCGGAGGAGTCACCAAGGACGATGTGATCCAGGTGGCCTATAATTATGGTTTGTCAACCAGCGGATTCGGCATTCACTATGGAGCAGAGGAACTGGGGGCCACTGTGGTTCCGGCTTCCAGCGGCAATACTAGCAGACAGATAAGCATTATCCAGGATTACAACGTCACCACCCTGGTCTGCATTCCCAGCTACGCCCTTTTTCTGGCGGACAGGCTGGAAGAAATGGGCATAAACATCAACGCGTTATCCTTAAGAACAGGACTTTTTGGAGAGGAAACCTGGTCCGAGGAAACCAGGAATGAAATCCAGGAAAAACTCAAGATTACAGCCGCGGACAACTACGCTCTTAGTGAAGTGATGGGACCTGGAGTGGCAGGAGAATGTCTTGAAAGAAACGGGATGCATATCAATGAGGACCATTTTCTGCCTGAAGTGATTGATCCGGACACATTACAGCCGGTGGAGCGCGGCCTGACAGGAGAACTGGTCATCACCACCCTGACCAAGGAAGCACTGCCCCTGGTCCGATTCAGGACCGGAGATCTGACCAGGCTGGTTTATGATCCCTGTCCCTGCGGCCGGACCTTTGTCCGGATGCAGCGCATCACAGGACGCTGCGATGACATGCTGATTATTCAGGGCATAAACGTTTTTCCTGAACAGATCAGCGCCATCCTGTCCACTTCAGAGGGAAGAATGCCCAGTTACCAGATTGTGCTGGAGCGTGAAGGCCGTCTTGACAAAGCCGCTGTTCTGGTGGAGGCGGATGTCCTGGTGCCGGATAAGATCAAAGAGCAGCAGAGGTTTATTGAGAATATCAAGCAGCGCCTGGCCATGGAGCTTGGTGTGTTTTTTGATGTCAGGCTGGTGGAGCTGGGCAGCATGCTCTTTGAGGGAGACAAACTGGTTCCTGTGGTGGACAAAAGGACTTTCTGAGCTGCTGTGACTGTCTTGAAAGTTAAAAGTTCAAAGTTAAAAGTAAAGATAGAGAAATAAGGCTGTTAAGGCTGAGAATGTTCCGGATATCCAGAACTTGGTAATTCACAGTAAAAACAAGGTGTTCTGAGATAAATTTTGAGTTTGAAGGTCTGTTATAATTGATGGAAGTTATGTGTCTATTCACCATTGGCCTGTCAAAATGTAAGGTCAGGGGACCTGTTCGGGTTTCGCATTGTTGCATGTTTGACCGGTGACGGCTCCGTTAGACAAAACCATGGCTATATTTTCTTCCGGTATTTTCTCTCAGGTTTTGTCTTACGGAGCAGCACCAGGGAGTTTGCAGCAAAAGAAAACCGGATTGGTCTCCTGACCACTGAATCAACATGGTGAATACTTACAAAAAAATAAAAATCTTCACCCGCAGTCTTGGTTGTCCCAAGAACCTGGTGGACACAGAAAATATCCTGGGTGGCTTTGGAGCCTTTTATGAGCCTGTGGACGATATTTCACAATGTGATGTGGTCCTTATAAACACCTGCGCCTTTATCAGGCCTGCTGTTGAAGAATCCCTGGACGCGATTTTTTCAGCCCATGATGAGATCAAAAAACTGGAATCCAGACCTTTGCTGGTAGTTACGGGTTGCCTTGTTTCCAGGTACGGCACCGGCCTTGGTTCTGAAATATCTGAGGCTGATATATTCGCCGGCATAGCTGAACAGCCTGATTTACCAGGGGTCATCCTGAAAAGACTTGGAATCGGCCCTGAAAAAACATTGCCTGTCCGCAAAATAAGCACACCCAAAAGTTTTGCCTTTCTTAAAATCAGCGAGGGCTGCAATAACAGATGCTCTTTCTGCACTATCCCCTCAATCAGGGGAAGGCTCAAATCATATCCCACGGACCGGCTGATTGAAGAAGCAGATTATCTGCTTCAGCGCGGAGCCAGAGAACTGATTATCATTGCCCAGGACAGCACTGCTTACGGACGGGACCTTGGCTTCAAGCATGGACTTGGCGATTTGGTTCGCGAGCTGTCTTCTCTCAAAGGTTTAAGCCGGCTTCGGGTAATGTATTTATACCCTTCGGGCCTGGATACAAAGCTGCTGGAACAGATGGCCAAGACTGGAGAGCCTTTTGTTCCCTATTTTGACGTTCCCTTTCAGCATTCCCATCCTGACATGCTGAAAAAAATGGGCCGACCTTTCAAGGAAGATCCCCGAAAAATCATTCAGAGAATCAGGGATGTTTTTTCTGAGGCCGCCATCAGAACAACCCTCATTGCTGGTTACCCTGGGGAAACAGAGGAACATTTTGAGCATTTAATGGAATTTGTAAGGCAGACCCGGTTCCAGCACCTGGGAGTATTTCCCTTTTACCCTGAAGAAGGCGCCAGAGCATCGGGATTTTCAGGCCAGATCCCCGTCAAGATCAAGGCTCAAAGGGTTCAAAAGATCATGAGGGCACAGAAGAAAATCAGCCGCAACTACCTGAGGTCCTATGAGGGCCAATTATTGGAAGTACTGGTTGATTCCCCCCACCAGGAGTGGCCGGGTCTGTTCAAGGGGAGGACCTGGTTCCAGGCCCCGGACGTCGACGGAATAACCTATATCAGCGGCCCGGACGCGCAGCCTGGCAGGCTGATCAGGGCCAGGATTCAGGAAACAAAGGATTATGATCTCATAGCTCTGCAGGAATAAACTACTGGATGAACAAATAAAAATTTTAAAATAACCATTATTCTTGTTGTCAATATGCAATGCATCTGTTATTTGAGCACAAATTTATCTGTGTGTTAGGGGGATTTTTTATGCATAACACAAACAACGCGGCTGATGTGAACGAGAATTTTAACGAGCAGACCACCGAAACGGATCTGGACTTTGAGTCCGCCCTGGAAGACTATATGAACGCTGATTTCGGCGATGTCCAGGAGGGCGGAATTATCACTGGAGAAGTAGTTAAAATTGAAAAGGACTACATCCTGGTTGATGTCTGCTTCAAGTCCGAGGGTCAGATTCCTGCGGCTGAATTTACTGACAGCGAAGGCATTGTCACTGTAAAAGAAGGGGATAAGATTGAAGTTTTTGTCATCAGCAAGAATGAGAAAGACGGCATTATCACCTTGTCCAGGGAAAAGGCCAAAAGGGTCAAACTCTTGGATGACCTGGAGGATATCCTGGAAAACGAGACCACCATAAAAGGACGCATAGTCAAGCGCATCAAAGGTGGTTACAATGTTGACCTGGACGGATTGGAGGCATTTTTGCCGGGTTCTCATGTTGATCTCCGGCCTGTACCTGACATGGACGCCCTGGTGAACCAGGAATTTGATTTCAGAATTCTGAAGATTAACCGTCGTCGCAGCAACGTGATTATCTCCCGCCGGGTTCTTCTGGAAGAGGAAAGGGAATCCTTGAGAGAGGAGCTGCTCAGTTCCATTGAAGAAGGACAGGTGGTTAAAGGCAGGGTCAAAAATGTTACCGAGTATGGGGTATTCATTGATCTGGGAGGACTGGACGGACTGCTGCACATAACTGACATGTCCTGGAAGAGAATCAGACATCCCAAAGAAATGGTCCAGGTGGGCGATGAGCTTGAACTCAAGGTGCTGGGCTTTGATGCTGATGAAAAGAAAGTTTCCCTTGGTCTTAAACAGCTTGTTCATGATCCGTGGGAAAATATCAATGAAAAGTATCCTGAGGGGGAAAAATTCTTCGGAAAAGTCACTAATCTCGCTGACTACGGCGCCTTTGTGGAGCTCGCGGACGGAGTTGAAGGCCTGGTGCATATCTCTGAGATGTCCTGGACAAGAAAGCTCAGGCATCCTTCCCAGATGGTCAAGCCCGGAGACGAGGTTGAAGTGGTCATCCTGGGAATAGATTCTGACCGCAAGCGCATTTCCCTGGGCATGAAGCAGGTTAATCCCAATCCCTGGGATGTGGTCGCTGAAAAATATCCCGAAGGCACCATCCTTGAAGCCCCCATTAAAAATATCACTGAGTTTGGCCTGTTTATCGGCATTGAAGACGGCATAGATGGTCTGATTCATGTCTCAGACATGTCCTGGACTAAAAAGGTTCGCCATCCGTCTGAAATGTTTAAAAACGGAGAACTTGTCCGGGCCAAGGTCCTGACCGTGGATAAGGAAAATGAAAAATTCACCCTGGGCATCAAGCAGCTGACTGAAGATCCCTGGCTGGAAGTGCCCAATCATTACCCTGTGGGCACCAATATCACCGGCAAGGTCACCAATATAACCGACTTCGGCCTTTTTGTTGAAGTGGAAGAAGGCATTGAAGGGCTGGTTCATGTATCAGAGTTAAGCCGCAAAAAGATAAAAAGCCCCAAGGAGTCTTTTGAGGAAGGACAGGAAATTCAGGCCAAGGTTATCCACGTAAGCGCTGACGAGAGACGTCTGGGCCTGTCCATTAAGCAGCAGCAGGAAGAGGAAGAAAAGAAAAAAGGCGGAGAGCAGCGGTCTAAGTCAGGATCCCCGGCTGGAAGCAACCTGGGAGATCTGATAAGACAAAAACTGGAAGCAGATGATGGAGAAAACCAGTCAGAATAAGTTCAGCCAGAGGCACCCCCTTATTTTCGGCTTTATGCTGATATTTGCGGCCGTGGGCATCTTTATGATGGCCATGGCCGCTTTTAATTATTTCCTGGGAGAAAAAGCCAGGCTCAGGACAGGGGATCCAGTGGGTGTCGTCAATATAAACGGTCTTATCACGGATTCCCGGGAAATAGTCGACTGGATAAATGAACTTGAGAAAAATGATTCTATCCTGGCTGTGATCGTAAGGATCAACTCCCCCGGGGGGGTTGTGGGTCCGTCTCAGGAAATATATTCTGCCTTGCGTAATCTTGCCCGGACCAGGACAGTTGTGGTCTCCATGGGGTCCATGGCCACTTCAGGGGGTTATTATGTGGCCAGTCCCGCCCATAAGATAGTCTCCAATCCAGGCACTTTGACCGCCAATATCGGGGTTAAGGCGAGCCTGACCAACATGCAGGAACTTCTGCGCAAAATCGGCATTGAGGATCAGGCCCTTTACACCGGCAAATACAAGGATGCCGGCACAGTGACCAGACCCATGACTGATTATGAGCGGGATTATCTTCAGGCTCTTATTGATGATATGCATGATCAGTTTGTTCAGGACGTGGCCATTGGAAGAAACATGGACCCTGAAGTTGTGGCTGCCCTGGCTGACGGCAGGGCCATGACTGGAAGGCAGGCCCTTGAGGCGGGACTTGTGGATGAACTTGGCGGCATGAATCAGGCCATAGAAATTGCCAGGGAACTGGCTGGATTGCAGAAAGAGGTTGTTCTTGTAGAGGGACCTGTTGAGAAAAAGTCCCTTTTGAGAAGGATTATGGGAGAATTGAGCATGCCCCAGAGCATTACCGGACCCAGATGGGTTTTTTCCTATGAATAGCTTTCTTTCTGTAATTGATGAAATTTCAAATTCAGAACGCGTCAGCCGAACCCAGGCCCTTGAACTGGTTGAACAAGCTACCCTTCATGATCTTGGTCAGGCGGCTTACGCCGTCAGGACCCGTCTCTATAATAATCAGGCTTTTTTTGTTTATAATCAGCATCTTAATTTCACCAATGTCTGTGCCAATGCCTGTCGATTCTGCGCTTTCAGCAAAAGACCCGGGCAAGATGGATCTTACACCCTGAGTCTTGAACAGATTAAACAAGCTGTTGCGTCAAGACTTGATGAGCCCATTGATGAAATTCATATCGTGGGCGGACTTAATCCAGAGCTTGATTACGACTACTATCCGGGTCTGCTGGAAACTGTCAGAAAGACCCGCCCCAATGCCAGGATCAAGGCCTTCACCGCAGTGGAGATCGCTTTTTTATCGGACAAGTATGGCTTATCCCACGAACAGATATTAATGGATTTTGCCAGGTCAGGCCTGGACGCCCTGCCCGGAGGCGGGGCAGAGGTTTTTTCACCCAGGCTGAGACAAAGCCTTTGTCCCGAGAAAGTATCCGGTAAAAGATGGCTGGAGATCCACGAGACCGCACACAGGCTTTCCATTCCCACCAACTGCACCCTGCTTTTCGGACATATTGAAACCTGGGAGGACCGGATTGATCACCTGCTGGCCCTCAGGGATTTACAGGACAGAACAGGCGGATTCTTATGTTTTATCCCCCTTCCTTACCAGCCGGGACATAATGAGCTTCAAGCCAAAGGGCCTGATGGGATTGATTTAATGAAAATGATAGCCATGTCCAGGATTGTTCTGGATAATATCCCTCATATCAAGGCTTACTGGGCTTTTTCAGGCATTAAAGCCGCTCAGATGGGATTGTGGTACGGGGCTGATGATTTTGACGGGACAATTGTTGAGGAAAACATTGGTCACGCGGCCGGAGCAGATACCCCCAAAGGGCTGACCATTGATCAATTGAGAGGCTATATCAGATCCACCGGGTTTGATCCTGTTCAAAGGGATTCTTATTTTTGTATGAAATTTTCGTGAGTCCAATTTTTTTTCAGCTAAACAGTCTGCCAAAACTTATCTTAATTGGATTTCAATAAGAGCATCCCCAGGCAGAAAACAGGAGCTTAACCCACAATGCTTATTGATGATTTCATCGCCAAGTCATTCAACCAGCAGCTTTTTTCCCTTGATGATATTGCCTTTCTTCTTTCTCATCCCCCCAATTCTCCGCAAGCTTTTAAAGTCATGGCAGCAGCCGGTAAAAAATCCAGAGATCTTGTTTCAAGCAAGGCTGAGGTGCACGGACAGCTGGCCTTGGATCTTGCTCCCTGTGCCTGCGACTGCAAGTTCTGCTCTTTTGCCAAGGTCAACCATGTCTTTACAAGAGAAACCAGAATAAGCACTGAGGATGCAGTGAACTACGCCAGACAGCATGAGGAGAAAGGCGCTAATGCCGTGTATGTCATGACCACGGCTCAGTATCCCTTTGGACGGTTCATTGAAATTTCACAGGAGATCAGAAAAATCCTGGACCCTCAGACAGTTATGGTGGCCAATGTGGGCGATCAGACCCTGGACCGGGCCAGGCGCATCAAAGATGCCGGTTATACCGGCGTCTACCATGCCCTGAGAATGCGCGAAGGCACGGACACCCTGATTCCGCCGGAAAAAAGAAAAGAGAGCATCCGCAATTTTCAGGAAGCCGGACTCAAGGTGGGTACCTGCGTGGAGCCGGTTGGCCCGGAGCACACCAATGAAGAGATCGCACAGGCTATCCATTTTGCCTCTTCCATAAATCCTGTCTTCAGTGGCGCGGCCAGGCGCATTGAGATCCCAGGCACCGAGATAGCCCAGCGGGGCATGATCAGCGAGCTGCGTATGGCCCAGATAGTGGCTGTAACCATCCTGGGTACCCCAAGGTCGGTAAAAGGTTTTTGCACCCATGAACCTTGCACTCTTGGGGCTCTGGCCGGCGCCAACCTGTTATGGGCCGAGGCAGGCTCAAACCCCAGGGATACCAAAGAGAAGACAGAACAAGGCCGGGGAATGGGTGTCGAGGCCTGCAGAAAAATCTTCCAGGAAAGCGAGTGGAAGATTCTAGAAGGTCCTTCCTTTTATTATACAGACAGGCGATGCGCTTAAAGTAAGAACATGTACCTGATTGATCAGGTAGTTGAGCAAGGTCTGACCTTCAGAAACTCCCTGCTTCTGGGAATAATCTTGCCAGCGGTTGCTTTGTGAACGGCGTTACTGGACGGACTGCAGTTTATTATTGTTAGAGGATTGATCCTGGGGATTCTTTAGACGAAGAACTTTTTCAGCTGAAAAAATCACGGCAGAGCGATTTTTTTCCGCCCTGCCGTGAAGGGATTATAGATTAGTCAGGTTGAATTACCAGGTAATGTACCTGGCGTTGAGGAGGCCGCCGACCAGTATGTAAAGGCCGATAAAAATGGCTGTGAATCCTACCACATAAGCAATGATCCTGGCCGGCATGGAAGCCTCTCCAGCCGTCACACTGCGCAACTTGCCTTCCTGCTCCAGGCGCGCTAGCCAGGCCGCTTTTTCTGCCTTGCTGGCCTTGAGACCTGCCCTTCCAGTAAAAATGACCTTGTCCATGGGAAAATGCAGCCTGCGCAGATGAGCGATCGCAAAATGGATAATGAACACGTGTCCCATGGCCAGGATGGCTTCAATGCGGTGCACCCAGAAGGCCACGTTCATGGCCCAGCCGGGCATATACTGGGCAGTTGCTAAGGGATTGTACAGAATCAGGCCGGTACCCCCGATGATGACCATGCCCCAGAAAACAGCCCAGTAGTCGAACTTTTCCCAGTAGGCCCAGCGGTCCAGGGGTGGGTGCTTTCTTAACCCCAGCATCCATCCCACATGCTGCAGCGCGGGTTTTAAGTCTCCAAGTCTTGGGATGATGGAGTCTGGTCCGCTAATGGATTTTTTTCCGTTCTTGAAAACAACCAGGAAAAGATACAACAGGTGGACTACAAACAGGCCCAGCAAGAAAAGGCCCACCCATCTATGAACTGCCAGGGCTCCGTAAAACCCTCCAAAGGGAGCAACCAGGGCCTGGCCAAAGCTGGTTTCAATATACATCCGTCCCACTCCAGTGGCGGCCTGGACCAGAAAAGAAACCATGAGAAGCAGATGAAAAAGGCGCTGAAGCAGGGTAAATCTTTTAATTTTCATACTTCATCCTCCTTTTTCCTGCGCCGAAATAATTCTCTGACCATCCATAAGAAAGTGTGGGGCAGGAAGGTGGCAAAGGTCAGCGCGGCTATGGCGATCATTATCCAGAATGCGTAGAAAAGAAATGGAAACACATCCAGAGTGGAGGCCATTGCCGGATTAGGTTCATGGATCCGGTACATGGCAAAAGAAGCATTGGCCCCTGAATGACATTTTGAGCAGACATGGGTGTGCTGGCGGATGGGATTGAGCCTTGAAGTATAACTGCTGATGCTGGCAATGGGTTCTCCTCCATGGCACTGGCGACAGGTGATCCCGTGACGGATTGTATGTCTGTTGTTGGCGTTTTCCGCGTGACAGTCAACACACCTTCTCTGCTCATAAAACCGCAGGTCTTTATGGGAGTCCTGCAGGAACATCCTGTTCCAGGCCCTGGCGTCTTCATCTTCCACGCGGCTGATGCCAATTCCGGGCTGGGCCCTGGGTTCAAAAGTTGGCTGGATACCCCTGGGCCGCACTTCATACTCCTCATAAATGCCAGTACTCATTTCCGTACTTCGGTAATGGTAATATCTTGAGGCCCTTTCTTCCTGCCCGGCCGCCGGGCCGGGCATAAGAAGGATGAAAGATGCCAGCAGGAGCCATAAGTATTTTTTGTTCATAAACCCTCCTTTGATAAGATGGATACTGAGGGTTGGCATTAATAGGCAGGCATAAGCGTATCCCTTGAAACAGGAGGTATCATTTCTCCCTGGGGTTTGGGCAGCTGAGTCAAAATTTCATACTTTCGCTGCAGTTCCTGGATATCGTCTTCCTTGTGATAATGACAGATCTGACAGGAATTAGGCAGATTTGGATCATCAAGAGATTCCATGGGAGCCCGGGCGTTGAAGGTATGGCTGCGGATATCGTTGGGTTCTGCTGTGCTGGCGATTTTGGGCATATGACATCCCAGGCAGTTGGCAAATGAATGGATGGAATGTGCCCTGTTTGCATTAATCATTGTATGACAGCTCAGACACTGGCTTGATCCTGCTTCCTTGGTCTGGAACCTTGTGGGAGCAATTCCCAGTCTGTGCACAGCGTGACAGGAGGTACAGGTCACGCCTTGTGTGGCGTGTTCGGACTGGATCCAGTCAATGTACTGCTGATGATGCGATCTTGAGGAAAAGTCAGGGTAAAGTCTGCGCATGTCAGCTTTGTCATATGAGCTTTCATAAATGGGCTCCAGGACCATGCCCACTTGATAACCCACAGGCCACCCTGCCTCGGGGTAGTCAGGATGCTTGGAATTTCCTCTGGTATGACATGACCCGCATATCTGGACAGCAATCCCAGCGGTCAGTTTAGCTGGATTAACAATGGTATCCCTTTTTTCAAAAAGGGCTGTCCTGGGAAGGGATACATGCTGGGAACCAGCTCCATGACAGGCTTCACAGCCGATTGAAGTCTCCGAAAAAGTATAATTTTCTACATTCACTCCAGTGGCATGGCAGCCGCCGCAGCGAATCAGCCAGTCGCGCTTGTCCCACGCGTCATCATAGTAATTGACCCAGCGCTTTGACTGGATATTATACTGAACAGGAGCAACCAGGTATTGACCGTTCCTTTGCACAATATAGCGCTGTTTCCATTGAGTGCCTATGACATAGAGAATTTCGTCAGGTGTTGGAATATAAATATCTTCCAGCGGTACTTTCAATCTGTCTTCAATTTTTTTCAAATCTGCCTTGATAAGTTCAGGGTCCAGATCGGCAACGATGGCATGAGGGTTTTCCTGAGCGTCAATGAGCATCCTGCTGTGCAGGGTCATTTTCCAGGAGTCATAATGCTCAAGATGACATTGTTTACACTCTTCAGAGCCGACAAAGGCCTTGGGCTGGTCCATGACCGCTTTGATATCCACCTCCTGGTCTCTGCCGCAGGCGGAAAGGAGAACCATGATCCCCAAAGCTGTTACAAAAACCAGAAAAAGCAATCTTCCTGTCATAACTCACCCCCCTAGCGTTAAAATTACTCAGAAATATTTATCTGGAATTTATAAAGCTCGGACCAGAGTCCCAGCAAACAATACTTTATGGAATGCTTAGAACAGCAATATTCAATGCCTGTTAATCTGATTGAAATCTACTTTTAAAATCTAATTTATCTTAAAAAAATTAAATAAAAACAAAAAGTTAAAAGAGCTTGAAAGAGCAGAACGATGTTTAGGTAAAAGGGGGATGTAATGTGAAACGGAAAAAAATAATAAACAAAATAACATTCTTCTTTAAGCTTAACTTTAAGATAATTCAAAAATAAAAACTGTCAACAATTATTTTAAAAAATTACCGACAAAATCATCTGGGAAAAAGATTTTCGTCCCGGATCTTTTAATCAAGGTTGGATTAAAGTTGGGCTGTGGGGTGGGTATGGCATCTGTATGTTTAAATGAAAAGCGGGCCAGATCTTCAGGCCCGCTATAATAAGGTTATTCCTCCCAGTGAATGCACTCCACCGGGCATGAGTCTATGGCCTCCTGGATTTCGTTTTCAGGACCACCGGTTTCCTTGATCACCCTGGCCTTTTCCGCCTCCTCATCAAAGGCGAACACTTCCGGACAAAGCTCCACGCATGTTTCACATCCAATGCATTCTTCCTGGTCGATCACAACTTTTCTGCTCAAAGTATCCTCCTGTAAAATTGAAAGGAATAATAATTCTTTACCGCCTGTATCGACGGTATGAGCACAGATAATCATAAAAAGGCTTAATGCAATTGATCTAAGTCAAAACCAATTTGAAATTATTTTGGTAAGCATTATCCTCATAGTGTAAAAGTCCAGTTTATGTCCTGAGGACATATGTTTTAATCAGTTGATTTCATAATCCTGCTGGACCATTGCCAGAAAAGGTGGCAATAATGTAACAAAATATTTTGAACCTTTAAACAGGAATCAGACATTATAAAACAGAAGAAGTCATTCAGCAAAAAATTTCCAGGCGCGTCTGATTCAGGCACGACATAGTGGAAAGGTCCAGGGTCAAGGTTTAACATATTTTTTGACCGGCAAATCAAGACTGCAAGGTGAAAAATGAAAGAAATTAAATTGTCCATGCTACAGAAAACAGGTCTGTTCTTTGTATTACTGGTGTTTGCCGCGTTGATAGGCTTCCGGTTCCATGAACGTCTTCAACTCAGGCTTGACCCTGAACCGTCTAGGACTCCATCTCCTCACGCAGTGGAAGTCATAAAGGCCAGGCCTGAAATATTTGTAGAGTCCAGGACTTTCCAGGGCGAGGTTCTGGCGGATGACCATGTCGTCATATCCGCCAGAACAACCGGTAAGGTCATCAAGGTGTATCCCAGGCAAGGTGAATCAGTAAGCCAGGGGGACCTTCTGGTCAAACTTGACCATGAGGAACAGTTGAGAGAACTGGATCAGATCAGGGCCACTGGAGACCGTATCAGAGGCGATCTTGATCTGGCTGACAAGCAACTGGCCAGACAAAAAGAATTGTTTGCCAGGGAAATAATCCCCAGGGATTCCCTGGATGTCGCTGAACACAAGGTTCTGGCCCTGCGGGCTCAGCTGCGGGAGAATCAGGCCGGTCTGGAGCTTCTGCTTGAAAGGCTGAAATACGTTGAAGAGTCAGCCCCGCTTGATGCAGTGGTTCAGAAGGTTCATGTTCAACAGGGAGAGTTGGTATCTCCTGGCAGACCTCTGCTTGAGCTGGTATCTCTAATGAATCTTAAGGCAGTATTTTCAATCCCCCAAAATGAGGCGTCCGGACTGATGCCGGGTATGCCGGTTTCCATTGAAATTCCGGCTCTTGATTATACATCATTTTCAAGCTTAATCCACAGCATTAACCCGGCCCTGGAGCCGGGAACCAGGAATATGACCGCCACAGCCTTTTTCCCCGGTAACGCGGGCAGGGTTCGCCCGGGCATGGCTGTAAACGTTCATGTGGATCTCAAGAAGACACATGAAGCAATTATGATTCCGGATCAGGCGGTTCAAAGGATGGGTCCACAAGCTTGGATTTACGTAGTCGTAGACGATCAGGTCCATAAAAGAAAGATTGAACCTGGTCCATCGAGACAGGGCCGGGTAATGGTCCTGAAAGGGCTTGATGAGGGTGAGCTTGTAGTTGTGACGCCTGATCAGCGTCTCAAAGACCAGGGCTTTGTCTCTGTAATCATGAAACAGGACGGCAAGTAATGCTCTGGCCTGAGCTGGTGCTTAAATACCGGCATACCGTGATCGCCGTGCTTCTGGCCCTGGTTGTCCTGGGCATTCAGGCCCGTTTTCAGATACCTGTCCAGCTTTTTCCGGATACCGACCCTCCCACTGTCACGGTAATCACGGAGTATCCAGGCATGGCCTCCATTGACGTGGATGCGGACCTGACCAAAATCCTGGAAGATGAACTGACAAGCCTGGACGGGGTGGTCAGGATCAGTTCCACCAGCCAGGCCGGTCTGTCAGTAGTCCGGGTTGAATTTCAGTACGGAATTTCCTCGTCTCTGGCTGCCGTGGATGTCCAAAACGCTGTTGGCCGGGTCAGGAGGGACCTCCCCACAGGTATAGGCGAACCAAGAATCCTGGAATTTTCAACATCGGATAAACCAATAATAACCCTGGCCCTGAGCGGGGATGAAGTCCCTCTGGACCAGGTTCGCATGACTGCGGACAACGAGGTGCGCCAGCGCCTGGAAAGGGTACCAGGCGTGGCAGCCATAGATGTCTTCGGCGGCCATAAGTCTGAACTCCACGTGGCTGTTCTGCCTCATAAACTGGACTCGGTAAACTTGACCATGGACCGGGTGAACCAGGTCCTTAGGGAATGGAATTTAAGCGCTCCAGGGGGCAGGGTCCTGCAGGGTGACCTGGAAAGCGTTGTCCGGTTCGATGCTCCCATCAGTTCCCCTGGGGATGCAGAGCGCCTGATACTCAAGGCTGATGGTCCACAACTGGTGCGGCTGGGGGATGTGGCAAAGGTCAGTCTTGAGCCGGGTGAGCAGCGCTCAGCGTACAGCTTCAACAATGAACCAGCCATTGCCGTGCAGGTGACGAAGCGAACCGAGGCCAATACTGTTGAAGTGGCCGATATGATCAGACATGCTGTTGAAGAATTAAAAAGCGATTTTCCTGATCTGCAAATTATCCTGGCCGACGATGATTCCGACTTCACCAGGCTGGTCATCTCGGACATGACCCGCACGGTTATCATTGCCATCATCCTTACCGTATTCATAGTTTTCCTGTTTCTGGCCAATTTTCGTCAGGCCTTCATAATAGCTTTATCCATTCCAGCTTCATTTTTGACCACCTTTGCCCTGATGCAGGCCGCGGGCCTGGATATGAACATGGTCACCATGTCCGCCCTGATTCTGTCCATAGGCCTGCTAGTGGACGACGGCATTGTAATCCTGGAAAACATGCATCGCCACATCAGTGAGCTGGGCAAAACACCCTTTGAGGCGGCCACACAGGGAGTGTCCGAGGTCTTGAGGGCAAGCCTGGGAGGGACCCTGACCACACTGGGCGTGTTGATACCGCTCATGTTTCTGGGCGGATTCATTGGAAAAATGTTCGGGCCTTTGTCCATGACCATAGCTTTTGCCCTTTGCTCATCATTTTTTATGTCCATCACCCTTATACCGCTGCTCGGGGCGTATCTGCTGAGACCCGGGGACGCGGGCAAAAAAAATTCCAGGTTTAAAACTTTTTTTGACAGAGGCCTGAATGGTTTTAAACAGTATTATCTGGCGGGACTTCAGACTTCTCTTAAACGCCCCAAAGCTACTGTCTTTACCGCGCTGCTGCTGCTTCTGGCTGGAATCGGCATGCTCAGGCTGGTGGGCAGTGAAATGCTGCCCCGCTTTGACTCCGGCAATTTTCGGGTCCTTGTAGACATGGCGCCGGGGATGCCTCTGGAAAAAACAACCAGTGCAACCGGCAGCGCCGAAGCTTTGCTTGTGGGCAAAGACTATACACGTACCGTGGGCACACTGGCTGGACATGAAGCCGGAGCCAGGGCCATGGGTGGACGTGGGGCGATGGGAGTCAATCAGGCTGAAATAACAGTCAATCTTATACCCAGGACCAAAAGGAAAGAATCTCAGTGGGTTATAATGGACGAGGTCCGTGTGCATCTGGAAAAAATTCCAGGAGTGGTCTTGAGCGTTCCCAGAGAAATGGGAGGTACGGCCAGATCAGGAACTTCTGCTCCCATTATAGTCCGTGTTTTGGGTGAAGAGCCGACTGAGCTTGACCGTATTGCCGAAGACCTTCTGGAGCATTTGCACAACATCCCAGGCATAACTGACCTGTACAAAAATTGGGGTCTGGACACACCTGAGATCCAGGTTCACGTAAACCACGAACGGGCTTCGGAACTGGGCCTGACCGGGGTCCAGATCGCCGCGGCAGTTCATCAGGCCATGGACGGACACACAGTGACCCGCTTCAGGCAGGGCACGCGTCGGGATCTGGATGTTGTGGTGCGGTATGCGGAGTCTGAACGTGCCTTCCTGGAAGACCTTGAAAACATTTCCCTGAACTCTGCTTTTGGCCGGATTCCCCTACGTGAAGTCGTGGATCTGGAATTCAGGGTCGGTCCCAGAATCATGACCCGGGAAAACGGCCAGAGGACCCTGGAAATAAATGGTTATCATCTTGGGCGACCTTTGTCCGAGGTTGTTGCTGATGTAAGGGCTCGTCTTGAGAAATTTGAGCCTCAGCCTGGTTACCAGGTCACTCTGGTGGGGGAGCAGGAAGATTTTGCAGAGGCCAGGTCCAGGATGATACGGGCCCTTATGCTGTCGGCCATGGCTGTTTACCTGGTTCTGGTTGTTCAGTTCAAAAGCTTTAAACACCCTCTGACCATAATGAGCGCCATCCCCCTTCAGTTCATGGGGGTGGGAGCGGCCCTGCTCCTGGCGGGAAAATATGTTTCCATGCCGGCCCTGCTTGGCATCATCCTGCTTATCGGCATAGTGGTGAACAACGCTATAATCCTGCTGGACCTGGCCAGGTCCAGGATTCAATCGGGCCTGAGTCCGGATCAGGCCGTGCTGGAAGCTGTGGATATCAGGTTCAGGCCAATTATGATGACCGGACTGTCCACCATTGCCGGGATGACTCCCCTGGCCCTGGAAGTGGCTGTGGGAGCTGAACGCTTCTCACCCATTGCCACGGTGATAATCGGAGGGGTGATCACGGCAACAGTGCTCACTCTGATAGTTGTGCCCGCTCTTTTCGCGGCCATGGAGAAACCCAAAGCTTGACCCGGATCAAGTGCTGTTCACTTTAGTAACTTATTCTTGAAACCCTGTCAGAAAAAACAAGAAACTTAGACAGGATTAACAGGATTTGCAGGATAAGCAATCAGCGGCCGGAAGCCGCAGATTGCATTAACCATCGCCAAAGGCGAGTGATAACCTTTTGGCCTGGCTTCCGGCCAGGACAAAAATGTTTTTCTCTTAATCAGTCTCTTAATCCTGTTAATCCTGTCAAAAAATTCTTTTCTTTAGTTGGGTTGCGGGCATAGCCAGCGTTAGCATTTTAACCTGTTAACAATCAGATCCGTTATTATACTGGATTTTTTTGGAATAGTTCCAATAAGTATGTTAAACTTTTTGTAACTATTCGCCATAATCGTGGCCTTTCCGGAGTTAAGGTTTCTTTTGTTACGAACTCCCTGTCGCGGTTCCGTAGGACAAACAATTTATTGATACCAGTAACCGACTTAGAGATTGAACGAGTCTGGATAATTATCAAAATTATAATGATGCGCCTGTTTGTCCAACGGAACCGTCGACGGTCAAACATCGCAACAATACGAAACCTTAACCCAGGCAGACCTCTAATGCTGAGGTTAGACAAAAACTATGGTGAATAGTTACAAAAGCTCAAGGAATTCGTATGTCTATTAAGAAAATCATATTGCTTATCTTTCTATCCATAGGCCTGGCCGGTCTGGCCTTGTGGCTGTCCTTCAGGCCTGCCCCTGTGTATCACGGCACCTGGGAAACTGCGGCCATGGAAGCGGAAAAGGGCGGCTATGAACTGGTTGACACCCATGAATTATGGGAAATGTACCAGACAAAGCCGGACCTGCTTGTTGTGGACACCAGGCAGAGCTGGGAATACCGGCTTGGACATATAGAGGGCGCTGAAAATTTTTCCATGGATCCCACCTGGTGGGAGCGGTGGAGAAAGCGCGGGGAAATGAGGGAGTTACTGGGGGAGGATAAGACCCGGCCAATTGTCTTCTACTGAGACGGCCTGGACTGAGTCATCAGTGACTCCGCAGCCCGGGTGGCTGTCAAGCTTGGTTATGAAAACGTACTTCGCGATCCCATGGGTTTTGAGGAATGGGCAGAGCAGGGATTTCCCACGGCCAGGGCTCCGGCTGACCAGCCTGCACAGCCCCTGAGGGCTGAACCGCCGGGTCCTCTTTCCGGCCTGGCCCTGCTGGGGACTCTTATGGGCGTATTTTTCGGAGGTCTGGCCCTTAATCTTACCCCGTGCGTTTATCCCCTGATTCCCATAACCGTATCCTTTTTCGGGGGCAGAAGCGGCCAGAGCAGGGGCAGGCTCATCACTCACGGTCTCCTGTATATTGGAGGCCTGGCCCTGACCAACTCCATCCTGGGAGTGGCTGCGGCCCTGACCGGAGGGCTCATGGGCGGCCTGCTTCAGAATCCTCTGGTTCTTGGCGGTCTGGCCATGGTCCTGATTATTTTCGCCCTGAGTATGTTCGGTTTCTGGGAGCTGCAGATGCCTGCCTCCCTTAACAGGGCCGCGTCTAAATCCTTTGGGGGATATTTCGGCAGCCTGTTCATGGGCCTGACCATCGGGGTGGTTGCAGCGCCATGCATTGGTCCCTTTATCCTGGGGCTTCTAGCCTGGGTGGCAGCCATGGGCAGTCCTCTGATGGGATTTCTGATCTTTTTCTTCCTGAGTCTTGGGCTGGGAACGCCCCTGTTTTTCCTGGCGATCTTTTCAGGAAGGCTGCAGAGCCTGCCCCGGTCAGGTGAGTGGATGATCTGGGTGCGTAAGCTCCTGGGCTGGGTCCTGGTGGGTATGGCAGTGTACTTTTTAAGGCCTCTTGCCGGAGAAATAATTGGTCTGTTTATGATGGTGGCCGTATTTCTGGCTGCGGCAGTGCACCTGGTTATACTTGACAGGACAGTTGCCGGATTCAGGGCCTTTAACTGGATGAAGTCGGCTGTTCTGGTCCTGGGTCTGTTCTTGGCCGTGTTCATGGCCGGATCATGGGTCCTCAAGGGACCCGGAGTGGATTGGAAGGACTATTCGGATGAGCTTCTGGAACAGGCCCGGGTGGAAAACAGGCCGGTAATCCTTGATTTCTACGCGGATTGGTGCGCGCCCTGCAGGCGCCTGGAAAACGAGACCTTTCATGATCCTGAAGTGGTCGAGCTTTCCAGAAAGTTCATCACCATCAAAGTGGACCTGACCAGAGGAGGGGTGGTCCTGCACGAATACGTGGTTGAAAAGTACAGTGTGCCGGGTGTGCCCACGGTTATCTTTCTGTCCCAGGACGGAAGTGAAATAGAGGACTTAAGGGTAGTTGACTTCATGCCTCCGGACAGGTTTATCGGACTTATGCACACAGCAATTCATAAAACAAAGGAGGATTAATTCATGCTCAAAGTCCATTTTTTTCTCAATGAACCAAACGGCAAGCCATGAAAGGGTTTTCTCAAAATGATCCCCAGGCTGGGTGAAAAATACGATATAGAGATTCAAACCACTTCCAAACCCATTGCCGAGTATCAGACCGATGAATATTTTGAGCTGGATCTTCCCCTGGCTCCGGCAGTCATGGTGGGGGATGAAATCATAGCCGAAGGGTGTGCTGTGGATCAATACGATGTGGAAAAGGCCATTTGCAGGCACTTGGGGATGGAACCGCCTGAAGCTCCCAAAAAAGGGCTGCTTGGCCGCCTGCTGGGCAGGTAAGGAGCCATCATGACCGTATCAAAAAAGACTGTAGTCAAGGCCCTGTTTTTTATAGTATTTATTGCCCTGGCCTTATACCTGGTCAGGTACAGTCCCCTCAAAGGCTTTTTCACCGCCAGGGGTCTGACTGACTTTGTGGAAAATGCCGGATTCTGGGCACCTCTGTCGTTTATTGTCATGTACGCTGTGGGAGTGTGTCTTTTTATTCCAGGAACGGTTCTCACGGGAATAGGCGCGGCCATTTTCGGGCCCTACCTGGGTTTTATCTATGTCTGGTTCGGGGCCATGCTCGGGTCCACAGGAGCCTTTTTTATTGCCAGGTACCTGGGCCGGGATTTTGCTTCATCTCTGATTGGAGAAAGACTCGGGAAATATGACCAGGCCATAGAACGCAACGGTTTTGCCACAGTCCTTTACCTGCGTCTCATTTATTTCCCCTTCACGCCCATGAATTTCGGCATGGGCCTGACCAGGGTCAGATTCTGGGACTACTTTGCCGGAACCGGACTTGGCATAATCGTTGGCACCTTCATCTTCACCTTTTTCATCGGGACAATCAGGAATGTGTGGATTTCCGGAGACTGGGGAGGGCTTTTGTCGTGGCAGGTATTTCTGTCCCTGGCCCTGCTGGGATTCTCCTTTTATCTCCCCAGGCTGGTTAAAAGAGTCAAGGGGGAGGCCTGAACGTGGATTTGCCTGATCTGGCCCGGGACATTCATTCTAAATGCGTGCGATGCCGGACCTGTGAGAAAGAATGTTTTTTTCTGCAAAAATATGGTCTGCCCGGGGACATTGCCAAGTCCATTCTCGATCAAAATGACAAAGCCGATCCCTTTGAATGCAGCCTATGCCAACTCTGCGCCGGAGTCTGTCCAGAAAGAATAAACCCATCACAGATGTTTCTGGCCATGCGTACCCAGGCCGTGTCAAAAAGCCCCGCGATCCTCAAGAGATACAGGAGGATTCTGGCTTACCAGACCTTGGGCAGGTCAGGTCTATTATCCCTGTATAAAATTCCAGAAGGGTGCAGGTCCGTATTTTTCCCTGGATGTTCTATTTCCGGGACCAGGCCTGAATCCACCTGGATGCTGTTTCAGGGACTCAGGAAATCCCAGCCAGGTCTGGGAGTGGTCCTTGACTGTTGCTGCAAACCTTCTCATGATTTGGGAAACATGGATATGTTCAGAAATGGTTTGCAAAGGATTGTCAACCGCCTGCATGCCCGGGGTGTTGAAGAAATAATCACAGTCTGCCCCAGCTGCTTCTGGATTTTCAAATCATATTCCAGGCATCTTTGCGTGAAGATGATCTGGGAATACCTGAATCCAGGCAAAGATTGTTTCTCCGGGCAAGAAACAATGCCCAGGGTACGTCTGCACGACCCCTGCACCACACGCTTTTTCCCGGAGGTTCAGGAGAAAGTGCGCGCGCTGATCAGGGACCTTGGCCTTGATTTTAATGAGCTGTCGCTTAATTCAAGGCATACCTTGTGTTGCGGTGAAGGAGGATCTGTTGGCTTTGTCAATAAGGATATAGCCATGAAATGGGGACGAATGCGAAAGGAGCAGGCAGGAAATGATGCGGTGATCACTTATTGCGCAGGTTGTGCCGGGTT
>Ga0209498_1000189_pt1 | contig 36988 bp, 38 predicted proteins | sample WalLakDeSediment_FD_184131 | JGI IMG/M metagenome (GOLD analysis project Ga0209498, IMG submission 184131) | Lake sediment microbial communities from Walker lake, Nevada to study Microbial Dark Matter (Phase II) - Walker Lake 11/02/13 Deep... | ecosystem: Environmental > Aquatic > Freshwater >... | reverse complement strand
ATACAATGCCCAACTGTTTAATATATTTCTTTCGATACGCAGTTCGTGGATACGTCCCCAGAATTCTAATTCCAGTTCGGCGTGTTCACCGCTGCCGAACCTCGCGTCAAAAAAGTTTATCGTTATATAATTACCGCCCGGCATCGTCGCGCCCGGCGGTAACACACTCCCATCAATCTGCCAGATTTCGGATCGTACGACCTCGCGCGCTGAATCGGTTCGCCTCCTGATCCCGTCCGGATCATCCGAGGGATAGATTTCGGATATAATTGCATCCAGGCGATAGTCATCTATTTTACCGAAATCATTAAAAACGGTGGTAATAACATAATCATATCGGGAACCCGGTTCACCGGCGATCACCTTATATATTCTCCGGTCCGATATAATGCCCAGACGTAAGCGTTCATTATGAACCGGTTTCCAGATTTCACGTTCGATCTTTATGTATTCACTGCCTCCACCCTGGAGGGTTTTCACGTAATCGATTTTCATATACAATTGCCTGTCAGGTGGTTCAGACGCGGTAAGCGCCAACGAATACAACACACTCATGAGTATGAAAAACGGCAAACCAAAGCTAATTATTCCCAAGCATTGCTTCATTATACGACACTCCTTTTTTCCGAGAACCTTTATGTATGATTCATCTTATTTTAAAAACAACATAGTTTTAACTTTCCTGTATTCACCGGATGTCAGACGATACAAATAAATCCCGCCGGGAAGAAGCGATGCATCAAATATAACCGAATACGTTCCGGGTGATTGAACGTGATTGACCAATGTTCGAATTTCCTGTCCTACTATATTGTAAACCATCATCACAACTTTCCCTGTTTGTGGTACTGTGTATTGAATAGTTGTAGAGGGATTGAATGGGTTTGGGAAATTCTGCATTAACCTACACGTTTCCGGTAATTCATCGTGTGTATCCGCAGAAGTCAGAAATCGTTCCCTGATTTTTTCCCGGATCCATAAGCCTGCTTCTTTCAGATTTTCTTCTGTCCACGGTCCGCCCGGACAGGTTCCTACCTTCCATACCGCTCCCGACCGCCAATCGTGTGAATAATTCCAGTTAGTCCAGCTAATTTTATGTTCGTCCATAATATCGAAATATGCCTGGGTACTTACGAAGTTATTTCCACCGTCACCCGTGTAGGTTTGCGTGCCGAACTCGCTCACAAAGATGGGGAGTCTTTCGGCAGCCCATTGCAATGCATTACGATATACCTGACCGTGAGATGCCGCATAGAAATGGAATGTGTACATAATATTGTCATCTACCGACACCGGATTGTTGTAAATTTCCTGCGGACCGTTACCCTGCGATATACCCAATGACGACCATCCGGGAGTGCCGATCAGGATCACTGCATCCTCATCGTACTGACGGATAACCGGAATGATCGAATCTGCATATTCCACTATCCGTTCCCAGGTAACGTTATTCGGTTCATTTGCAATCTCCGTTCCCAGGTAACGTTATTCGGTTCATTTGCAATCTCGTAGATGATGTTGGTTTTATCGTGATGTTTACTTGCAATATCGGTGAAAAACGTTTTCGCTCTTTCGAGATTATACATTGGATCGCTGGGGGTGAGCTGATGCCAATCGACAATGGCGTACATACCTCGTTCGGTAACCTCCTCGATTATTGTATGTACCTGATTTGTAAAACCCACGGGATTTGTTTCGTAGCCGCCTTCCTGCACATAGAGTGATATTCGAACGATATCTGCTCCCCAATCATAATACAACGCATCGAGTGATTGACCGGTGATGCAATTATTCCATCCGTACCATTGCAGTCCGTGTGTACTCATTCCTCTCAGTTGTACCGGCTCGTTGTTTTGGTTGCATAAAGAGGTATTGCAGACATATAATTTTCCGTGGGTAGTAACGGGGGGTTCCCTCTCGATTGGATCATCGAAATAGATTGTAATGTCCGTATTGAATTGTGCAATGGCGGACATACTCAGAAAACAGGCCACAACAAAAAACAATTCCTTTTTCATACACATTTGTTAAATAATTCAGTATTGATAAAATAATAGGAGGGGGATACTTTCCCCCTCCTATCATATACCAATATTTTCTGACTCTTTATTTGATGAACATCATTTTCTTAACTTCGGTATAATCCCCTGCCGTCAGACGATAGAAGTACACACCGCTTGCCAGTTGTGATGCATCAAACATAGCCTGATATGTACCGGGGAATTGTTGTTCATCTACCAACGTTTTTACTTCCTGACCCAAGATGTTATAGATCTTTAATACAACCCTTTCGGTATGCGGAATCGTATACAGAATGGTTGTCGACGGGTTAAACGGATTCGGGTAGTTTTGCTTTAGGCTGTAACCGTCCGGGATATCGCTTATTCGTACTGATACAATTGCTTTTTCCTGTATCATTTGAATGAAGTCGATTTTGGCTTGACTGCCGCTTAATGTAACATTATAATTCCCTTCACCCAGGGTAGTTGGATCGGTGAATGCCACAAGACGCCCACCCTCCTCATTACTTTCGAAGGTAATGGGAATTGTAACCCCGTCTAATGCTATCTCACCGATGACAGGCGCACCGGTGTTCTGATAATCTACTGCGAACAAATAATCTCCGGGTTCCGGTGTAGTCATTCCGACAGTGATACTTCCGCCGGCACCGAGATTTACAAATCTAAAGTATCTCGGAGTATACCGCTGCCCCACCGCTACCAGTGTCAGATTTTCAAGTATGTCAGCCTCGGTTATCAGAAGCTCAACAGCGGGATCGTCACTTCCGGCTGGCAGCACATGAATTGCTGCGTAATACATCCATCCCCAGGCAAAATCTATTTCGATTGTATTGTCACCTGCAGGCAATGTTAATGCATCCGCTTCGACGATTTCTTCTTGAACAATTCTTGTCCATGTCCATTCGTTGATAGGCATGCCGGCGTGAGCCCCGGATCCGTTCCACCAGACATAATTTCCCCATGGATTAGCAATCTCCTGAATGTTAACACCATTAATCTTCACAAAATTTGCACGCATTTCGCCATTTACCATATGGAGTAGAACATTCAAATCGTATTGTCCACCTTCTTCTAATTCAAAATCCCACCTAATATAACCTTGTCCTTCCATATATGCGTAGTGAGTCGGGTCGTCATCGACCTGCTCTCCTTCAACGATTTCTTCTACCGCAGCACCCCCTAACGTACCTGCGAAACCTAAACTGCTGGCAACCACAGTATGTTCGACGGGTGCACTTACCATTGCATGAATATCCAGAATATGCTGTTCTTTATTGGCTTCAAAATCCGCCTTCGCATCCGGGAACCAATTAAGGTCGCCAAGCGGGAGACCATCCGTACCTGCCGTCATAAGATCTGCATCCGTATAGGAAAAATCTTCGGGCAACGGCCAAACTATGTTTACGTGGGGATCCTCTTCGGGTATGCCCCAGAAATACGGTATACCATCCTGACCATCAACACGGTTTACCTGCATAGCAGTCCACATTCTTTCGACGAATGCTGCGTCAACGGGATAATTTTCAAAGTTCGGTCTTTCAGCAAGCCATAAAGTATCCACAGCCACCATATCTTTATATTGATCTAAAAAATCCTCCTGTGCCATCCGAGTAAAATAATACGACCCGACAATATTATCCGCTGCATAGTACTCGGTAAATTTAGGATCCAGCCATGCAGCATTGTTGCCAAACACTATCCTTCTACCGAATTCGGGTCCGTACCTTGACGGAAGGTCACCGATTGTGAATATACCCAAATGAGTTATTCGTGGTTCATCTATCTGCCATTGCTCTACAAGTTCTCTTAACTCCCCATGCCATCTCGGGTTAATAAGCAGGTTATTTGTTACATATGCATCGCGCCACCAGATCTCTTCAATCACCTGACGACCTACGTTTACCAGTGTGTTATGGTTAAACCGGAGATATGCTGCAGCTCCATCTGATATCTGAAGAACGTTGTAATGCACATTGAAGAATGTGTTATTTTCAACAATAATCGTATCCTGATCGGCCCACGTATTGATCGCTCGCCCCCACCACTGTGAAGCAACGGGAGAAGGAATTTTGTTGCGGAAGACACAGTTCGTGAAGATGATAGTATTGTTCCGACCGGCTTGCCAGGCCGGAATCGCAAAGTTACTGCGTTCAAAGACGACATTATCGAATATATGCCGCGCATTACTTCCATCAATTTGGAGAGGCTGGTACGCCGACTGATCGCCTGTATCATCATTACCGAGGATATAGAGATTTCTGAGTTCCAGATCCGAAAAAATCATCATTATCTTATCATCCACGGAACCATCCTCTCTCCGCCACGTCTGAATGATCGGTGGTTGATCGAAGAACTCAAATTCACCATTCAGATCCCCTACTATGCGCAACGGAAAATCAGCTTCAATTCTTTCGGTATTGATATAGAAACCGCCCCAGGCTAATCTATACACCCGTCCCTCAGGTCGGTTCTCGTCTCCCTGAATTGTCGTTGCGAGTGAATTAATTATAATATTTTCGCCATCCCACCACGGGACATCGAGTGTGTCGCCGTTCTGAGCGTTCATCTGAAAAGGTAGTACCAAAACGTACAGAAACAACGCCGCCACTATACCCTTATAATTTAACTTATAAAAGTGTACCATAATACTGTCTCCTATTTTTGTTAAATGGTGCAGTTGATTAACAGATCATGTTTTATTCGGTTATATCGCTTTATGAGATTACATGTATATTAAAAACTGTATCGAAAACCTACATCCATGGTAAACCCGTAGTACTCGGTGAGATTACATGTATATTAAAAACTGTATCGAAAACCTACATCCATGGTAAACCCGTAGTACTCGGTATATGTCGGATGGAAGAATGCATCGCCTCTGAAACTTTTATCCGGTCTATTGTTCAAATTGTTGAAATTTGCAAATACCTGAAAGCCGCGGCCTATTCTCTGCTGAAGCGCCAGATCCCACCTCCCATAATTATCAGAGAAGTGATCCAGTACTGATTCTCTGTGAATAAACGTAACGACATCGGTCTGATGCAGATAGGAGACCCGTAAAGAAAACCCTCTGTAATCATATCCGATTGTCGTATTGAGAATACGTGAGGGCTGATCCGGCATTCTTGTTTTCCTCGAGTATTCTATAAGATCCCATCTGTATACATTCGGGGGTCTGACCAATACCCTCTCAAGGAGATACAATTGTTTCTCCATTTCTGACCAGATCCGGGTATAATTAATATTCAAAACCAACCCTTGCAGCGGTGACGGTAAATACCAGAAGTTCGTTTGCCAATCTATCTCAAAGCCCTCGTATCTGGCCGGAGATGGATTATTAATGTATGAAAAGACCGAAGGCATCGATGAAGCATACCACTCTTCCGGTATGTTCATTCCCGGAAGCGGATGGATTCCCTCTCCTCCGACAGTAAGTGCGTCTCTGACTAAGAAATATTCCATCGGAAAAATAAGGTCCTTGATATTTTTGGTAAAACCGGAAACGCTGAAAAGACCGATATGTTTCTGGTAGATAGATAACACGGCATCATAGTTTGTTGAATGAGAAGGTTTGAGCAGGGCATTGGCGGCATTGATATACGTATGATAATAATTAACCCTCGTTATCGGTGCATAGTGTATGTAGTCGGGTCTTGTTAACGTTTCGGTTCTTGCAAAACGGGCCTGCAGCCAATCCGTCGGCTGAACTATCACATGGACCATCGGTAATAAAAATTCGTTTCCCCGTGTATTTTTTGTCTCGACATAGCCTGCAGGTTCGCCTTCGATCGGATATCTTGACATATCTCTGTAGGTTTGACCTTCATAATCCGAGAAATCTTTTTCCCACCGAATACCGGATATTAATTTTAGGTACCGACTGAAGTTAAATTCACTCATAATAAAAGCAGCTTGATATTCTTCGACACCTTTATAATCACGGCCGAATGATCCGACGCCATATTTTTGCCACATACCTCCGGATTGGGGAGGGAAGCTGCTGAAAAAGTCAGCCAACTGATTCATCATATTCAAGTCGATGACAAATCCAAGCGGATACTGACCATTGAGGAAATTTGTACGGGTATGATCTCTCAAAAAGCCCGTTATGGGCAGACCGCCCCACGTAGCAGTAAGCTCCTCAATATTCCAATCGGGGAATTGTTGATCAACGATGGCAAGCTGAGTATTCGGCCCGCCTACGTTGCCGTCAGCAAGTCCCTCCCGGCCGTGCACTTCTTCGTCGTTAGCCCGATCCAACCATCTGAATTTTCCGCCCGTCTTGATAAACCCGTTTATCTGGTTGCTCAATCGGAAAGGTATCTCAACATTAAACTGCGCAATAGTCTGGTTTTCCTCAAGATTAATATCGGTGCTGCGTATACCCATCAACCAGGTAAGATTCGGATCCGGGTCTCTATAAGGTAGTATCTCTGTCGGCCGCGTCTCGGGCGTGAGTCCCGGAAAATCCGCATCCAGGGCAGCGCCGGTCTCTCTGAAAATCCATACACGCTCGTCGGGCCTGTCGGTGCGCGATGCGGTTCTTGCCGCACTGAAATCATATCGAACCGATCCAAAATTCTGCTCTATTGCTATTGTACCAGTGAATATTGATGTATTCCCGCCTCGTAATTCAAGGTCATAATGATGACTCGCATCAGCAATCTGGTATCGGTTAACGTTATGGACTCCGCTCCAGGTTAGTCGGTTATAGAACGAATTAGCAGTGATCTTGCCGCCGGGTATACGATAATCTAAAAAGGCACTTGCACCACTCCTTCCCCGTGTCACATTCTCTTCTCTCAAATTAAGGGATTGAATAACAATCTCCGTTTCACCGGTCTGAAGATTCCTTCGAGGCCGGTAGGCGGATGAGAACTTATCAGCACTTCTGTCATATTCATCAAAATTGAAATTAATAATGGCACCGAGACGATCGGTAAAGAATCTATTGCTTATGGTACCAGTAAGATTGTAGTTTCCGTAATAATCCTGAATACGATTATACCCCCCCTGCATCGAAAAATTAACCTGGGGCCGTGACGGGGCTTCTCTCAGTCTCAGATCCACAGAACCACCGAGGACATCGGCGTCCTGATCCGGAGTTATTGCCTTCATCAGTTCAATACCTTCAAGCATGTTGGAAGAGATGAGGGATAGGTCCACACTCCGGTCGTCCCCCCCGGTAGCAGGAATGCGTACTCCGTTCACACTAATCACATTATATTTTGGAGACAGGCCCCGGATAGTGATCTTATTCGCTTCACCGCCTGTCCGTTGTATGGAAACACCGGGTAGTCGACCGATTGATTCCGCAGCATTAACATCCGGTAATTCACGGATGCGGTCGGCGGCAACAATATTGCTTATCCCCCTTGAAGCAAGCTGCCGATTAATGGCATCTACCTGCCCGCGAGCCTGGGCAGAAATAGTCACCTCATCAAGCATCACTCCTATCCATTCCAGATAAATATCCAGCTCCAGCTCTTGCCCTCCCCGTACCGTAATGCTGATATCGTCTTTTCTTTGATATCCGAGATATGAAGCAACGAGAATGTGATCTCCCGCGGGCACACGGCGGATGTGATAAACACCGTCATTATTTGCCGCACTTCCCAGCGTGGTACCCTGTAAAACCACATTAGCTCCCACGAGTACACCTCCGGTTGACCTATCTCTGACGATCCCGGTTATACTTCCTGTTTCACGGTCTATTTGTTCATCACTCGTGAGAACGGCTCTGTTAGGCATTTGCACCAGTAAACCAACATTATGCTCTGCTAACAGTAAATCGAAAGCCTCCGTTACTGTAATGTATTCTTTCTGTACAGTAACCAATTTTTCGACGGGTAAAATATCCGGACTGTAAGATAATAAAATACCGCTCTTATCGGCTATTTCACGTAATGCATATTCAAGCCTGACATTCTCGAAATCAATCGATATTAATCTGTCAAACACATGAAATGGTGTTAAAACAGCGTGCGTAGTATGGATTCTCGTATTTCTCTCTTTATCGACAATGTGAGAGGTTTGAGCTTGAGATACTACCTGAAAGGAACAAAAATAAAGAATAATACCGATCAGGACAACGAGTGGAAATGGTGTGTTTATTTTCATATCTAACTTTCCTGTCAAATAATCGGTTTAACTATCTTAATAAATAGATTTTGTCATTCTCTTTTCGATAGTGAATACCAACCGACAATGCAACATTCTTAATAATTTCATCTATCGGTTCAGCTTGATAATTCGCAGTAAGACGACGTTGGAGTATAGATTCGTCTTCAACCTGAATAATAATATTATACCTGCGTTCGAGTTGTATAATGACATCAGTGAGAGGTGTGCTATTAAAAACCAGATCTCCTCTGATCCAGGCAAGCTGCCGCTGGAGGTCTATAGCCACGGGAGCGATTGTTCCGGATTTTTCGCTCCAGCTACTCATCATACCTTTCTTTATCGTTACCGCCTGTTCATCCGACTCCACTTCACCCCTTAATATGACCTCACCCTCGGCGACAACTACATTTACACTGCCATCCTCCGACGGTCGGCTATGAATAGTAAACGACGTCCCTAACACTTCAATCAATGCACCACCGGCATTGACGCAGAACGATCGTTGTGAATCATTTTTAACCTCAAAGTAGGCTTCACCCTCCAGCCATGTTTCACGAACATTATCCGGGAACCGCTCCGGGAATGATAATGTACTTTCGGCATGTAATAGTATGCTCGATCCATCGGATAGTCTGATTTGAGTAAATTGCCCTTTTGCCGTTATCACCTTTCTTAATGCAACCTCCTCTTCACCCGATTGCTGTAAGACTCCATAGTGCCACAGAAGAAAGAATGGTATCAGGATCAGAAATAATAACGATGCCGCTACTTTTGTGAGACCGGCAAAACTTGTTCTGGAATAACGTCGTTCCTTCCAGTCTTCGTACCGGTTTAGACGGTTTGATGATTTTTCATAAGTAAGCAGATGTTTATGAATCCCGGCTTCGTGAGAAATTCTTTCCCAGGCCTCATCGATATCCCATACATGTTTCTCTTCCGCGGATTTGCTCCACAGTGTTTCTATATGCAATAAATAATTCCTGGCTTCCTCATTCTCCTCAAGCAGCTTTTCGGTTTGTCTTCTTTCCGCAGGCGTCGACTCATTCATTAAATAGCAAAATAATTTTTCTCTCAAGAGTCTCTATTCCTTGTATTTGTATTCTTTTAAAACAACTATTTATAAATTCATGATTGTGTTATACTATATATAACACCCAAAGCGATAATTACCCTGATACTATTTTAATTTTTTAGCAACGAAGTCAGATGGGTAAATTTTACAACTCTGTTTGGCAGGAGGCAGTTTTATTGTGTGAAGGGTGGAAACTAGGTGTATTCGGTTAGATTTTCCCGTAGAAATCGCAATGCCTTTACCATCTGAGTCTCAACCGTTTTAACTGAGATGAGACTCCAAGGATATCAGAAATTTCATTATACGTTAATCCATCTTCCTTTTTCATTAAAAAAATAAGACGGCATCGCTCCGGTAATAGATCCACCAACTCCCTTATTGCATTTAAACACTCTTTTTCGCGGAATATGTCTTCCGGTGAATATCTCTCTGCTTGGATAGAGTATACATCAGCATAATCTGAGATATTTTCAACGTTTTTATGTTTTAAATAGTTGATCACCCGATTTTTTGTCGCTTTGTACAGATATATAAGGGGTTTGCATCGAGGATTCCACTCCTTTCGGTTTTTCCATATATTCAGAAAAACACTCTGTACTAAATCTTCTGCAACCTCAGGGCAATTGATAGATCGGTAGGCAAACTGACAAAGACGTGGATAATATGACCGGAACATTGCTTCAAAAGCTGCTGTATCACCGGATCGTATTAAATCAACCCATCTATCTTCAGATAAGGATTTTCCGTTGTTGGAGGAGATTAGCCGAAATCCGATTTTTTCAGGTTGAGGGCTTAACATTTTTGTGTTATCATGCGGATTTCTGTCAAGCAAATGGGCTTTGATGATTTCCGCGGGTTATTAACCGCACACAGAACGCATAATAGATATTTTTCTCTGCAATGAAATGTATACAGAAAAAACTATAAAGTCAATGAGGGGAAGCGTAGGTTATCCGCAGCGGAATAATCTTCACTGAAATAAATTATCCGCTTCTTATCAGGGGAATTTCAAACTTCGTTGTTATATATAGTATATCGAAAAACCTCATAGAAAATATGAAACTTAAAAACTCTGTTTTCCGGCAATAGCATACTGCTCTAAATTTTCTTCGGGAAAATGTCTAAACTATAAATAAACACTGGTAAACCATATGAATAGATTAACATCGCTTGATGCTTTTCGGGGGGCAACGATCGCTGCAATGATTCTGGTAAATAATCCGGGGAGCTGGAATTATGTATACAAACAACTTGGTCATGCTCCGTGGCACGGATGGACATTTACCGATCTTATTTTTCCGTTTTTCCTTTTCATTGTCGGGGTTGCGATTGTCTTCGCATTTTCAAAAAAAATTGAATCAAACGCACCGAAAAAGGAACTGTATATCAAAGTTATCCGGCGCACATTAATAATCTTTGCCATTGGATTATTTATCAACGGCTTTCCGAACTACGATTTTTCAAGCATACGAATAATGGGTGTTTTGCAGAGAATTGCACTCTGTTATTTGTTTGCGTCGATTATCTTTTTAACGGGTGGCATACGATGGCAGGCAATGTGGAGCATTATTTTCCTGCTCGTGTATTGGGTATGTATGGAATTCTATCCTGTGCCGGGGGTCGGGGCGGGATTGTACGAACCCGGTAAGAACTTTGCAGCATACATCGACGGTCTTGTGCTGAGCGGACATATGTGGACAGTAACACAGACCTGGGATCCTGAAGGGTTATTCAGTACTTTACCGGCAATATCCACGACATTGTTCGGTATGCTTACCGGTCATTTACTACGCAGCGGGAAAACACCGGTTGAGAAAACAATGTGGCTGTTGATGATCGGAAACGCCGCAATGCTTCTCGGAGCAGTATGGCATGGATGGCTTCCGATTAATAAAAATATTTGGACTAGCTCATACGCTGTTTTTATGGGAGGTCTGGCGCTTGTCTCGCTTGCATTCTTCTATTACTTTATCGATGTCAAAGGATATAAGAAATGTGTGCAACCTTTTATTGTCTATGGGATGAACGCCATTACCGTCTATGCGATATCGGAATTAGGAGCCCGAATTTTATATATCATCACTGTGACTATGCCGGACGGTACCAGGATGGGACTGGGACAATATTTGTTTGAAACTGTCTATGCTCCGTTCTTTGGATATATGAACGGTTCACTGGCATATGCTATCACATACGTAATTATTCTGTATCTCTTGATGCTGATACTTTATAAAAAGAAGATCTTCATTAAAATATAACGCATGCATATAAGGGAACGGATATGCTCCGCAAACCACATACCCGGAGAATGCAATGGCAGTAATTTCCCGTGGTGGATAGCCGGAACGGCGATGGTAGCAACAACCTTTGCAGCCGATACCCCGCTTGCCGTTACCGAACTCGTCGCGAGAAACGATATCGCCGGAAACTGGCTCTGGTGGAATATGCTCATCGGCGGTATGCTGACTGTTTTCTTCTCTGCCAAACTCCGGCGACGCGCGGGAATCTTAACCGATGTTGAATATCAGGAAAGACGTGAAAGCTATCCTTCCCGATGTATAATATCTAAACAAGCTGTGGCCGGACTATCGCCTACTTTTCATCCTTTGTTTCCCCGCGTGAAAAATGACGATAGAGGGCAAAGGTAAAAATAAATGAGACTGCCAGAATAACCGCGGGAACAATTACTCCAACGAGGTTCATTTTTTGTCTCCTTTCTTCCCGTGTTTCCGATATGATATCCATGCAAGTATCAGTCCCAGCATTGATACTGCATACGCAATCGTCATACCGATCACCATTGAAAAGCCCTTATCCATGTTTCTCCTCCCAGCGGACAGACCGCTCAAGATCTTCGAGGTATTCTTTTTGTTTCTTTTCATATTCCTCGGAGATCGATCTTAATTTCGGATCGATGATCCAATGCATAATATATGTCAACAAGCCGCCGAAACCCAGCATGATGAAACCGATAGGTTGAAGCAACAAACTCCAGAGAACACCGAGCGTGAGAATGATATAACAGAGAGGTGAAATAATCACCGTTATCAAATCTTCTCTCGTCCACTCGTCTGCTTCGCGTGCAGTCCACGTTCGTCGAATAAATGACATGGTATAATTCCTTTTTTATATTGTTATCGGTTATTAGTTATTTGTTAATGGTCGCATACTCCACAATAAGCCAATAACCAATAACCATTAACCAATTAACCATTAACTATAACCTAAATCAAAGCAGTCCGCGTTTTTCCGCTTCGCGCCGGACCGGTCCCCACCATCCAAGCGGCCGTGACATAACATAATACTTCACCAAATGGTCCATATTCTCCGGCTTTGTAAGGAATGTTATGGGAAAATAAACCAATGCACCGAGGAGCATCAACAACCAGAACTGCTGATAATCCTGAAGCTCCGGTAAAACTCCGAATGCCGGTAGAACCCATACAACGAGCCAGCTAAAAGCCAGATTCGCCATCCACGACGACAGATATCCCCAGGCATTAAAGCGCCACCACAGGACCTGTAAAATATTCGGGAGCCATATTCCGGCGGCCATTATCCAGAGAGCGAAGATCAGCCATTCGGTGATCTCCTCCATCATGAGGCCATAGACAAATGAGCCGAGCAATAATACTACCGTTGCGAACCTTCCGACCCATACCAACTGTTTTTGTGTGGCTTTCGGATTAATATAATGATGATATAAATCCCTCGTTGCATACATTGCACCGAGATTCAGATGCGTTGAGATTGTCGATATATGGATTGCCAGAATAGCGGCGAAGAAAAATCCTATCATGCCGACCGGTAAAAATTCAAATCCCAGCCGAAACCATCCCATCTCGTAGTCGGCCGCACTTTCTATATTCGGATATAACACAAAAAAAGCAAGCGCGGCAACGCCCCACACGGCATTACGCATAAGGACGAACGCCGTGCCCCACCAGATACTGTAACTGGCATCACGAACCGTACGTGCAGATTGTATTCGCTGTGCCTCGACATACCAATCGATGCTCGTTCCCATACCCAGACCACCCAGTATTGCAATGAACATCATCGTAAAAAACCACGCAGCGGGGAAATCGCCGGTGAACCATCCCGTGAACGCGAAGGGATTAATTCTCCATACCTCCCCCATTTCCGTAAGCTTTTCGACTATTCCAGTCGGGCCTCCGGCTGCAAATATTCCCCAAAAAGACACGATAAGAATCACGGCGAAAGCGATAATGCTCTGTTGAAAATCCGCCATAACAACCCCCCAGTAGCCGGCAGCGAGGACATATATAGAGCATAGTGATGAAAACAATATCAAACCAACCCATATATCCCATCCGAAAAGATACGCACATATTTTCCCCATCGCCATGCCGACCCAGCCCAGGATAAACATATTCATAAATATCTGCCAGCCGGAAATCCATCCCCGCAGTAATTCCGCTCCGAGTCCGCCGAATCGGAGAGTGTTCCATTCCGCTTGTGTATACGCAAGCGATCGCCTGAAAATTCTTGTGGAAACAAAGGCACTTATCGCGCACCAGGCCGAAAAGAAGGTATACCAGATTCCGGCTATTCCATATTTATACACGACACCGGTTACCCACATCGGGGTATCGGTCGCAGTGTGCGTGGCATATACAGAGGAAGCGGGAAGCCACCAGGGTAATCCGCGGCCTGCAAGGAAAAAATCGGATTCGGAACGTTTGCCTAAACGATAGAACAGTACTCCGGCCCCAACCATCAATACCAAAAAGAGTACTATCCATAACCAATCGAGAAAGTGAAGAGTAACCATATGGGGAATGACAACATTATTGATGATTAGACAAAAAATAATGCATAAAGATTACGGGATTCATGATTAAAAGTCAACGGTTTCGTGTAAAATATTTTTAACTACCGTATTTGATTCCCTCAAAAAATCTATTTATATTCCGATGGCATATGAGACAAAGGTATCAAAATATTTCCACCCTGATCGTCTGTATAATTTTCACAATGACGGTGCTGAGCGGGATCGGAACATTTCCCGGGACAGATGTTTACGCCTGGAAAGATCATAACGGTTCGATCTCCGGGTCTCAATCTTTGTTCGTCCCCTTGTCCACGACTACATCGGTGAACATCTTTGTTTTCTTTCCCTCCCATCCATTCGTTATGCCCGGTTCCGGTCATAGCGACGTGTTCACCGGTAATAACCAAATTATTACAAAAACCGGATTCTACCGCCAACTCGATCTCTGTATACTGAATCTCGTTTTTCGGAATTAGACCTGGTCTCCCCTACCATACTCACGCATGTATTTATTATATATTTTCGTATTGGAGACAGGTTATGAAATGTAAAAACTGTGGTTCTGCAAATCCGGAAGGATCGACACATTGCACGAAGTGTCACACTATGCTGCGTTATAAAGATCAGAATAAAGACAGCGGAGGAACACGCGCACTCTTTCAGATTCTTTTACTGGTACTCGGTATGATCGGTGTGGTGGCTCTTCTATGGTTTATTATGCACGATCTGTTACACACCGTTTGACAAACACGTAACAGCGATAGTATAGATTGGTCCCCGGGGGAGTGAGTCGCCTGTTATGGTGTAAGAATACCATAACGCTTTATCTTGAGGTATAATGTTTTTGGAGTGATACCGAGGTCATTTGCCGTTCTTACACGACTCCATTCATTATGCCTCAGGACCTTCTCGATGTGTTCTTTTTCAATCTCCTCGAGAGAGCGCGCTTGTCCGTCGATATCCGATTTTGTCTCTGTGTTCTGTTTTTCTTCGAAAGGTACAGGCCGGGATTTGATCGATTGCTGGAGGTTGGTGTTCAACGTCAGATCTCCAGGTTCGATAACCTCTTTCGCTGACAGTATGATAGCACCTTCAACCACGTGTTCGAGTTCCCGGATATTACCCGGCCAGTCGTGCTCATAGAGAACTTTCATAGCATCGGGACTCATCTGCTTTTGCGGTTTTGTCCGGACATGTTTGTTCAGAAAATGCTCGACGAGCATGGGTATATCGCTTTTCCGTTCTTTCAGCGGGGGTATATGCAATGTAACAACATTCAGGCGATAGAGAAGATCTTCGCGGAACCGGCCTTCTTTTGCCTCCTTGGCCAGGTCTTTATTCGTCGCGGAGATAATTCTGACATTAACCTTGAGCTGGTTGGTTCCTCCGACCCGTCTGAACTCGCCGGTTTCCAGGAATCGAAGAAGTTTCGGCTGAATTGCAGGACTGATATCGCCGACCTCATCGAGGAAGATCGTACCTCCGTGTGCGACTTCGACAAGTCCCTGCTTTGTATTATATGCATTCGTAAATGCTCCCCGCTCGTAGCCGAAGAGTTCGCTTTCCAGAAGTGAATCCGGTATGGAAGCACAATTCATCGCGACGAAAGGACGATCGCCGCGCGGACTTGCCCGGTGTATGAGATGTGCGACAAGTTCTTTTCCCGTACCGCTGGCGCCCTGAATTAATACGATTGAATCGGTTTCGGCAACTCTCCGGGCCCGATCGATAAGACCGATGATTGCTTCACTTTTACCGATTATCTTAAAATCTTTTTGCTTCCCGTACAACTGACTTTTCATTAACTCATTGTCGATAAACAACCGCCTGCGTTCCAGTGCACGTTCGATCGTCGCAATCAGTTCGTCGTACTCATACGGTTTTGCAATGAAATCATATGCTCCGAGTTTTATGGTCTCAATCGCTGTCTTAATATCGGCGTAGTTGGTCAACATAATCACCTGCGTTTGCGGTGATTGTTCCTGAAGGAATTTTAGGACTTCGATACCGCCGACACGCGGCATACGTACGTCCAGCAGTACGACATCGTAAATGCTGGATTGCAGTTTATTAATCGCCTCAACACCGTCAAGCGCGACATCAACCTCGAAACGATCTCCTGAGGACAACTCCGCCTGCAGCATATGAACAAGTGCGCGCTCATCGTCAACAATGAGGATATTATATCGCTGTGCCATAATACAACAATGATAGGCTAAATAGAGATTGGCAGATTAAAAAATACCCGGGAATTAATCACTGAGAACACGTTCAATGGTGGTCAGCAGGTCGACAAGATCGTATGGCTTGCTGACAAAATCTTCCGCTCCGAGACGCTTCGATTCGATGGCATTCTTTAAATCAGCAAAACCGGTCAACATGATAACCTTCACATCAGGTTTATTTTCCTTAACGTACTTCAAAACTTCAAAGCCGTCAACGTTTGGCATTTTAATATCAAGCAATACCAGATCGTAGTTATTATCTTTTACCAGGTCAATAGCTTCGCCTCCATCTGCTGCCGTACTGACTTCGTATCCTTCACTCGTCAACTCAGTACTTAAAACGGTACGCAGCGCCTCTTCATCGTCCACAACAAGTATGCGACTTTTTTCGGGCATTTAGTGATCTCCTGAAAAAATATTATTATAGTGTACATCAAAGTTTAAACTTCTTTTCAAAATATGTAATAAATCATTGAAAATCAATATTATCTTTCTTTAATTTTCGAAATATTGAATTTGAATTGATTTCGCCGTACATTGTTTGATTAAGACTTTTCATGGTTTAAACGGAGATCATTTTGGCAGCTGCACATCCTCATATCAAGGTTCTATTCGTCGATAGCTCGGATGATTATGTCCACCAGGCACGTCGTTGGTTAGAAAAGCACAAACCTGAAAAAATCGATATCGTCTGGTACAAAGTCGGCGAAAAAGCAATAGAATATTTAAAAGAAAATACCGATGATATAGATATCATCTTAACGGATTATTTTCTGCCGATGGCAGACGGCCTCGAGATCACGCGTTTAATGCGGGAAATCACGACCAAAATACCGGTTATTTTTCTCACATCGAGTAAAGAATTGCGGGTGGCCGTTGAAGCCATGAAGATCGGTGCTGATGATTATCTTGTAAAAGAAGAGACCGGCATCGAAATTCTTTCCCGCACCATTGTCAATACGCTGAAACGCGCTCAGCTCCGTGAACAGATGGAAAAAATCAATAAGCGGCAGCTTATGGCTGAGAAACAAACCGATGCAATAAAAGCTCTGATCGTTGCCATTTGTCATGAATTCAACAACCCGATGGCTGCAATAAAAATTTCGATAGATGTTCTAAAACGGCAAACACTTACCGATCCGGAGAAGGTACATCTCAAACAGCTTGAGAGCCATCTGTCCCAAATCGAAAATAAAATCAACGAACTCAGAGACATCAACTTCGAAAAACTGGACTACTCCAGCCTGAAAGTTTAAATTCCGATATCCAGCCTGGTTTTTACAACCTGCAATAAGTGATTTCTGCCGATGATACCCTCCAGTTTATCGCTGCTCACCACAGGTACCTGACTAATGTCTTCCGCATTCATAATTTCAAGCACTTCACTAATTTCGGTATCGGGTTTTACCCGGTGTAATTTATCGAACGGTGTCATAATGTCACCGAGTGGCGTGGTATGCCAATCTTCACGCGGCAATTCTTTAATCTGATGCAATGTGACAAGTCCGGCTAAGGTATCATGCTCGATAACGAGAAAGGCCCGCCGCCCCGTTCGGAACATATGTTTCTCTACCAGGTCGCTTACCGTTGTCGATGAGTCGACCCGCGGACAATCGGTTTGCATAATATCACGTGCCTTTACGCCGCGCAATGCACTTTTGAGGGTAACATACTGGCTCACCTGCTGTGCCGCCGTTAACAGGAACCATCCGATAAATGCGATCCAGATGCCGTTAATCCATCGATAATAAAGAATATCCCGATTAAAATAAACATGTATGCCACAAATTGTCCGACACCGGATGCAATTCTGGTTGCACGCTCATAACTATCCAGATAAAACCAGACAATTGCCCGGAAAACCCTGCCGCCGTCTAGCGGAAATCCGGGTATCATATTAAAAACTACGAGAAAGAAATTAATTCTGGCCAGCCACATTGCTATCGCGACAATGACTTCACTTATCGGTTGAAAAATAAATGCGACCAGGGCAAAGAGACCCGCGAGCACTATACTGACGACCGGTCCCATAATCGCAATATAGAATTCGGTCATCGGACGGTCGGGTTCCCGGGTTATCTGTGCAACGCCTGTGCAACGCCGCCAAAGATAAATAATGTAATCGCTCGTACATTGATGCCCTTCTGCTTCGCTGCGATACTGTGCCCGAGTTCGTGTAACAGGACAGAGATAAAAAACAGAACACTGGTGAGAATACCCGCCGTGTAATGCACCGGTGAAGACCAATCCGGGTATACAAAGGCGAATTGATTTCCAAGGGTGAGGGTAATAAGCGCGAAGATTATAAACCACGAGTAGTTAACACCGACGGGGATACCGAGTATCCTGCCGAGACGAATCGATTGCGTAAACATAACCCTATGCTCAAATACCGGATGCGAAAAGTGCACCTATGAATGAAAAATACAGCACACTTATTCTTTTATTGCAAAGGAGCGTGCAGGCGTATACGTTTCGCTTATTCATATAGCTGCTCACCGCATATCCAAAAAGACCGCCCGCAATCACACCGATAAGAATAGTCATGAATTTTTCTTCCTTTTAGCCGGAATAAAATTAAAGCTGATGACGCCGCCGAGCAGTGCGCCATACCCGATACTTGAAAAAGGATTACTTGTTATAGGACATGCATTTGCCGCGTTACAACCTATAAAATAGTAATAGGCATAACCGCCCAGCGCCCCAACCAGAATCAGGCCTGCAATAATGATGATGTTTTTTACCATGGATATCTTATTCCCTCCGACCGTTACCGAAATGTCTGTGCCATTCAACCATACCGCCGTGCGTGTACGCGATATTTTCAAATCCTGCATCTTTGAGTATCGATGCCGCAACCCTGCTTCTGTTCTGCGTTCGGCATATTGCCACAATTTCTCTATCGCGATATGACTCGAGTTCGCCTATACGATATTGCAACTCCTGAACCGGAATAAGTATTGCATTCTCAATATGGCCGTATTCAGCATTGAATTCCTGAGGTGTGCGGACATCAAGAATAACCAGGACATCGCCGTTGTTAATTTTTTCTTTTAATTGTTGTACAGAATAAGTCTTCATATTACCACCGGTTTTTGAAAATGCAAGCAGGAAGATGAGAGCCACCATACCAAGGATCACGATGGCAATAATAGTTATTTTCATTGTATTTCCTCCCGTTACTATTTTGTTAATGAAAAACTAACACGAATCGCACCGCGGAAATCGCCCGGCTTGTAACCCAGAGCCTTATCCTCCGGATATCGTTCGTTCAATAATGTTTTCACGTTCGAAGGAATCTGATCGACCGCTCCGTGACATCCCAGGCACTGGGGCTGAACGTGAATCGATTGCATAAACCAGAATTCTTTTTGTCCGTTCACGGTGCGTTCTTCCGTGTGGATGAATGGCGGCTCAACACCTTCTTCATGCATCCCGGAGAACAAATCGAGTATGTGCTGCTCAAATGCATCGGGTGCATTCTCCATGTTTCGTATGCGGCTGCTCACCCGTTTGATAGATACACCGAGATCGGTCGCCGCGTTATGCGTCAGAATCTGTGCCGTATCGGCGCATACCGAAAGTGCCTGCACGGGACCGCCTTCACGCAATTCTTTCATAAGAACACCCTGCAATTCAGTCATAAAAGATTTCGCAGCATTCTCTGCGGCAACCCGGTGTTCTCTATGATCATCGCCATAACCAACGAATGTTGCAGCAATCGCAACAGACGCTATTATCAATACAGCCGTGAACAGCGTAAGTTTTTGTTGTATTATCGAACGCATAGTTAATCCACCTTTCGCGTGCTAATTAAAGCACCCCCCGCCGATACCGCAGGCACCCGAAGCACAGGAAGGCATCGGTGCACTATCCCCCGATGTACCGGAATTCGAGGATGCATTAAAAACCGACAACATTTTTTTATGATTCGTCGACCGGCACTCCGGACAGAATATATCTTCTGTTTTTTCTCTGCCGAGATGTAATACATCGTACCGGGATCCGCAATCTTCACATCGATATTCAAATACTGCCATGCACATTCTCCGCTTATTGATATTGATCAATACATTACTATATAGTTATTTAGCAATATAATTATTTTTCATATTAAAATCAACCCCCGCGAACCTTGCAATTATTTTTTAATTCCCGTATATTAATTTTCTGACTATTAATACTATATCATTAATGAAAAAGAGATTACAAAGACAAAAACAGAAAAAAGTACCCGCACATTTTCAGGTAACGATACCGTCGGTCTTACCTGAAAGAGATAATACAAAAACATTTAAAAACTTCAAAGAAAAGTGCCCGTTCATATAAAAAATACGGGCACTTTTTTTATATATACACTATATGCTGAAAATACAGGATATTATATACGAGATTGAGGCGTGGGCACCCCCGGCTATCGCGTGGGATCGTGACAATGTCGGACTCCAGATCGGAAATCCCGAAGAAACCGTTACCGGGGTTTTAGCGGCACTCGAGGTAACCCGGGATGTTATTCAGGAAGCTCTGCAAAAAAAATGCAACCTGATCATCACGCATCATCCCCTTATTTTTCAACCATTGAAAAATCTAACGAATAAAACCTTATCCGGCAAGCTTGCTCTCAGTATTGCACAGAACAAACTGAATCTGTACTCGGCACACACCAACCTGGACTTTACGCACGGTGGCGTAAATTTCGTGCTCGGCAAGAAATTGGATCTACAGGACATCTGCTTCCTGTATCAGGAAGCCGGCAGTATGAAAAAAATTTCGGTTTTCGTTCCGCCAGATTATGTAAACGCCGTGACCGATGCAATGACAAAAGCGGGCGCCGGCATTATCGGAGACTATGAGGCGTGCTCATTTCAGCTAAGAGGTACGGGGACATTCAGACCGCTTCCAGGATCACGGCCGTTCAGCGGTGAAGTCGGGGAACTCCAGCATGAAGATGAGGTGAGAATCGAAATGGTTTCACCGGCCTGGAGAACGAACGCCGTCGTAACAGCGATGACCGATGCCCATCCGTACGATGAAGTTGCATACGACGTCTATCCGAATGAAGCAATTGATCCCGGGTACGGTGCGGGAGTCATCGGATCGTTACGTGAAGAAATGTCTGTTGAGGATTTCATTGCGCATACAAAAAAATCGATCAACACACCCGCGGTACGATGGACGCGCGGACGGGCAGACTCAGTAAGGCGAGTCGCGATCTGCGGCGGCAGCGGTTCGGAACTGTTGCAGGTTGCAATACAGAAAAAAGCCGATGCATTCGTAACGGCAGATGTCAAATATCATTTTTTTCATGAAGCACATGGTATCATACATCTCATCGATGCGGGTCATTATGAAACCGAACACCACATCGTCGAAGCAATTGTGGACAGATTGCAAAAGAAATTTCAAGACATTAGCTGTTACCCGACAAGAAGTATAACAAATCCTATTATCTATAGTTAAGAGGAGGAGACTGCGTGCACGATAATATTTCATTACTTTATACACTTCAACAATGTGACCTGAAGTTAATGGATCTTGAGGACGAAAAAGGCGATTTACCGGGCATAGTCAGAGATCTAACCGACCGTGAAGGTGAACTTCAATCCAAAATTGAGGAAGTTCAATCATCGATTAACGAACATATAACTACACGCGAAAAATCGACCCTTGAAGCCGAAGCTCTCAATGAGCGCGTCGAATCCTTGAAAAAGCAGCTCTACGAGGTTCGTAACAACAAAGAGTACGACGCTATCACAAAGGAACTCTCCATAGCAGAGAACGGAATCACTAAAAAACTTGAGGATGCCGATGAACACGACATTAAACAGAAAGATTTAGCCAATACCCTCGACGACCTGAAACAGCAGCAAGATACTTTAAAATCCGAACTCGGCGAAAGGGAAACCGAACTGCAATCTGTTTCGCAGGTACATGAAGAAGAGGAGCTGCACCTTAAAGATCAGCGTCACAGAATAGCACAGCGGATATCGACGGACATGCTCGTAATCTATGACCGGATACGGCGTGCAAAGGACGGGATCGCAGTTGTTCCCATTAAACGGGGCGCCTGCGGCGGCTGTTATAAAACCGTTCCGCCGCAGCTCAATTTATTGCTTCGAAAAAACGACGGGTTGCACTTTTGTGAAAACTGCGGTCGCATTTTAATAGCAGAAGAGATTGCCGCGGAGGTAGATAAAGTCGCCCGATGATCAACGTGTTCATTGATGGAGCTTCCCGCGGTAACCCCGGAGAAGCCGGAATAGGTATATTGATAAAATCAGATAAGGGAGAAACGGTATTTTCCGCCGCGGGATATGGCGGAAAAATGACAAACAATCAAGCCGAATATCACGCACTCATTGCTGCTCTTACAAAAATAAAAAAAAGTCCGTCCCTCCTTTTACAGGCAGGAACGGAAGACACAGACTCTATAATCATCCACTCAGATAGTGAATTAGTCGTTCGACAGCTCAACGGGCAGTATAAAGTCAAGGAACCCGAACTTAAAAAATTATTTACCACGGTCAAAGAGCTTATCAGGACAATTCCTTCCAAAATCGTGATCAAACACATTAAAAGAGAACTGAATCGTGATGCAGACAGGCTCGCAAATGCCGGCATCGACTCAAAAATACCCCTCGTTTTGTAAAATTTCTTGAAATTTATAAAGTTTGTTAATATATTACTTTTAATAGTATATAGTAATTAATTATAGTGAAGCTTTACTGGATTGATACGGGATAATTTAAGTAATATAGAATATCCGAAAATGTCGGGCAGCCGCTCTTCCGCTTTGCGGAATAGAGGAAAGTCCGAACTCCACAGGGCAGGGTGCTCTTCCAATTCATAAGGAGAGGTCCCGATCTGATCGGGAACGGAAAGTGCCACAGAAAACAAACCGTGGCGCCTTTGGCGCCATAAGGGTGAAAAGGTGAGGTAAGAGCTCACCGCTCCGACGGGTGACTATCGGAGGCACGGTAAACCCCACCCGGAGCAAGATCAAATAAGAGAGGAATCGACGTTGCCCGCGTCGTATGCCTCCGCTCAAGCGGAGGGAATGCACTCTTGGGTAGGTCGCAAAGATAAATGGCTGCCTCTCCCGGCAACCCGGGACAGACAGAATTCGGCTTACAGACATTTTCGGATAATATATTACTTTCTCCGTATTTCAGAGAGCTTCGGAAGGGGTACAAATGGAAGACACACAAAGGTCCGCCGGTGCATCTCTAGATCAAAAGCAAAAAACGAACTATCAATCACAACTCGATCATAAACGTTGGACATTAGCCGACTCCGCACCCGAGGATATTCTTAAACCTCTTGAGGAAAAACTCGGCATAGGACGAACACTCACCTCCGTTCTCATTAACCGCAGTATTGATACTTTTGAAAAAGCCCGGGAATTTTTCCGACCGGGTGAAAATTATCTAAACGATCCCTTTGCAATGGACCATATGGATATCGCTATCCGCCGCTTACTGAAAGCACGCGACAGCGGTGAGCGTATTATGGTGTACGGTGATTACGATGTCGATGGAACGAACGGTACCGCAATGTTGTATACCTATCTCACATCGATCGGATGCAAGGTCTCTTATTTTATTCCCGACAGAATCAAAGACGGCTATGGATTATCGATTTCCGGTATCGACAAAGCTATGGAACGCGGCGTCAGTTTGCTCCTCTCAATCGACTGCGGGGTCACTGCAACAGAACAGGTGGAATATGCAAACCGGCACGATGTGGATTGCATTATTTGCGATCATCACGAACCGGGCGATATACTTCCGGACGCATACGCAATACTGAATCCTATTAAACCCGGGTGTACTTATCCTTTCAAATATCTCAGCGGTTGCGGAGTCGGTTTTAAACTTGTGCAGGGGTTGGCACGCACACTGGGCCATGAAGAAAAAGCATACGAATATCTCGATTATGTCGCACTCGCCAGTGCGGCAGATATCGTCCCTCTCGAAGCAGAAAACCGTGTCCTGGTAAAAATGGGAGAAAACCGTGTCCTGGTAAAAATGGGTCTCGACATCATCAACAATAATCCCCGCCCCGGTATTAAAGCCATTATCGAGAGTGCGAATTTAAAAACCGGCAGGATAAATACCGGACAGATCGTTTTTGTAATCGCACCACGCATCAATGCGGTCGGCCGATTGGGGGATGCGCGCCGTGCGGTAGAGTTACTTGCGTGCGAGGATTTTTCCCAGGCCTGTGAATTTGCAAAAATAGTCGAGTCGGAAAATCATAACCGCCGCAAAATCGATGAAGAGACCTTCGGCCAGGCAATGCAGATTGCCGAAGCTTATATCGAAGATATGGGTGATCTTCTTCCGCTCATTCTTCATCAGGACGATTGGCATCCGGGCGTGATCGGCATTGTTGCGTCCCGGCTTGTTGAAAAATACTACCGGCCGACAATCCTCATGACAACGGTCGACGGTGTTGCCAAAGGGTCGGCGCGAAGCATCGCCGGTTTCGATATTTATCAGGCGTTGAAACAAGTGGAAGATTTTACACTGCAATTCGGCGGACATAAATATGCGGCAGGCCTCTCGGTTGAAATTGAACGGCTGGATGAATTCCGTAAAGCATTTAACAAGGTCGCAAGCATTGAACGGCTGGATGAATTCCGTAAAGCATTTAACAAGGTCGCAAGCGAATATCTCACAGAAGATATTTTAACACCCGAGATCAAAATCGACGCGCTGTTAACCTTCGATGAAATTACACCGAAGTTCGTACGGATACTCGACATGTTCGCACCCTTCGGACCCGAGAACCTTAATCCCACATTTTACTCCAATAGTCTGCAAATTGTCGGATCACCGAGAATTGTCGGGAAAAATCATCTGTTGATGAAAGTCCGCCAGAAGGATATCCTGTTAGATGCCATCGGATTCAATCTCGGTCATCTCCTTCCCGAAGTCGGTAAAAGAGGGAGAGAGATTCAGATGGTATATACCATTCATCAGAATGAGTGGAACGACATGATCTCCACACAGTTGCGAATAAAAGATATCAAAGATCAATAAATAAGGTACCATGGTCTTATGGCAGGTCATTCGAAATGGGCACAGATAAAACGGAAAAAAGCCGTTGTGGATCAACGGCGTGGAAAGCTCTTTACCAGATTAATCAAAGAGATATCGATCTCTGCGCGTGAAGGCGGCGGCGACCCCGAAGGTAACCCCCGGTTGCGCCTGGCAATTCAAACGGCAAAAGATGCAAATATGCCCCAGGAAAATATCACCCGCGCAATTCAAAGAGGGACCGGGGAGCTGCCCGGCACACAGTACGAGGAAATCGTCTATGAAGGATATGGACCGGGCGGTGTTGCGATATTAATGGAATCGGTAACCGATAACCGGAACCGTACCGTTGCGGAAATCCGTCATCTCCTGAGCAAACATAATGGCCGGCTCGGTGAGGCCGGAAGTGTCGCGTGGATGTTTACAAAGAAAGGTATCATCCGGGTTCCGACCGGATCGATCGATGAGGACGATCTTCTGCAGATTGTCATCGAAGCCGGCGGTGACGATTACCAACCGACGGACGAATTTTTTGAAATCACTACGAGTCCCGAGCATTTTGAAAAAGTGAAGCAAGCGCTCTCGGAAAAGAATATTGCAATCGATTCCGCCGAGCTGAAAATGGAACCGAACAGCAATATCCGGGTGGAGGGAAAAGAAGCTGAGCAGGTGATTAAACTCATCGAAGCACTTGACGAACACGATGATGTTCAGAACGTGTATGCAAATTTTGAAATCGACGATGAAGTATTCGATAAACTCGCACAAGAAAACTAAACCTGATATAAACAACGTGAATCAGCAAAGATGATAGTACTCGGCGTGGATCCGGGAACACTTGCAACGGGCTTCGGTGTTGTCGAATGGAGAAAAGGGAAACTCTCTCAGATACATTTCGGTGTTGTGAAAAACCGCAGCACCGATTCGATGCCGATCAGGCTGCAAACCATCTACACTCATCTTGTCGATGTCATCGAACGATATCATCCCGATGAATTTGCCATCGAATCGGCATTTTATGGAAAGAACGTTCAATCTGCAATGAAGATCGGTCACGCGCGCGGTGTATCTATCCTGGCGGCAGTACAGAACCAGATACCGACCGCGGAGTATGCCCCCCGGGAAGTCAAAAAAGCCATAGTCGGAAACGGAGCGGCGACAAAAGGACAGGTCGCGTATATGGTGCGTAAACTTCTGAACGTAAAAAACGAAAAAATGATAACCGACGTAAGCGACGCCCTCGCAGTCGCTATCTGTCATATACACAGAGTTCTGTCACCGGGTAATAAACAAAAAGTCTCGAGCTGGAAATCGTTCATTACATTACACCCCGAAAGAGTAATCTCGTGATAAAAATAATTATCTATGTACTATTCATACCTATGCTGGTATGCATATCGGTTAACGGACAGGAGATACCTTTTGATAAAAAGGTTGCTTCGTTTGAAGAGATACCTGTTGCTGAACAGGACCGCGTAACATTATTACTGACGGATATGAAAAGGATACGCGGCAACTTTATCGACTACGAATCAAACATGGTCACCATTCGCGACGATGAAGACGAACTCATTGTTGTACCGTCCGGAGACATCGCGTATTGCCGGGTGGAATACGACCGGGGAGGACGCGCGCTGCGTTCAGGTATGTGGGGAGGTATTATCGGCCTCTTCGTCGGTATTCCGGTGGGGAGCTATTTTGTCAGTCAAAAAGAACCGGAAGAATCGGCGAGCGATGCTTTTATTTATATCGGATCAAGTCTTGGATCCGGTATCGTCGGAGGATTGATCGGAACGGGTATCGGACTTGCGACGGTTCCCGGAGATGTCGTATACAAAATAGAGCAATAAAGTATGATCAATCAAATTACCGGAAAAATTATCCTTAAATCCCCGACTGAATGTACTATCGAAGCCGGGGGTATCGGGTATCAGGTATTCATTCCCGTGACAACCTTCGACCGGTTACCGGACATCGGTAACCCGGTAACGGTGTTTACCTATCTCCATGTGCGGGAGGATGCAATGCAATTGTTCGGATTTTTCACCAAGCAGGATAAGGAATTATTCCGTAAGCTTATCACAATTTCAGGTGTCGGACCTAAACTTGCTCAAACCGTTATGTCAGGGTTGTCATACGATGAACTAATCAGAGCGATCCGGCAGGGTAATGTAATGCAGCTCAATAAAATCGCAGGGGTGGGAAGAAAAACGGCCGAACGACTGGTTGTTGAATTACGTGATAAACTGGCAGAAATTGCGCTCGCAGAGGAACAGACCGGTATCAGGACATCGGACACCGTTCAGGCAGAAGCGCTGCTTGCTCTTACCACGCTCGGGTATTCACGAAACGCTTCTGAAAACGCGTTACGGAGTGCAAGTGCGGAACTGAACGATGAGAACGTTTCACTCGAACAATTGATTAAAGCGGCACTCCGGAGACTGGGTAAATAGAGACTTACTCACCGGTTTCAGGTTTATACATTGTTGATTGTAAGACGTTAATTTCCTACTTTAACCAATTATGACACGACACAGCGATTTTACATCACCGGAGCGATTTGAAACGGATCGCGAATTCGATCAGACTTTGCGACCGCCTGCCTTTAACGATTTTATCGGACAGGAATCAATAACGTCCAATCTCAAAGTATTCATCACTGCGGCAAAACAGCGGGGCGAGGCTCTCGACCATGTGCTGTTAACAGGCCCGCCTGGTCTCGGCAAAACAACGCTTGCATACATAATCGCGAACGAACTGGATACCGCGATCAGGTTGTCATCGGGTCCTGTGCTCGAACGCGCGGGCGATCTCGCAGGATTACTCACGAACCTCAATGAAGGCGATGTCTTATTCATCGATGAGATTCATCGTTTAAATCCCACGGTCGAAGAATATCTCTACTCCGCGATGGAAGATTTCCGGATAGATATCATGATCGATCGCGGTCCCAACGCCCGGAGCATTCAGCTCAGTCTCCCGCGATTCACCCTCGTCGGCGCCACGACACGGGCCGGATTACTGACTTCACCATTGCGCGCCCGTTTCGGAATCACAAACCGGCTTGATTATTATAATAAAGAGGAGTTATTTACTATCATCCGTCGCTCGGCATCGATACTCGGGGTTAAAGTCCGCGATGACGGTGTCAGAGAGATTGCGGGGCGGTCGCGCGGCACACCCAGAATTGCAAACCGCCTGCTCCGCAGATGCAGAGACTTCGCCGAAGCAGAGGAAAAACTAAAGAATAATAAAGGCATCATCACGAAAGAGGTCGCCGATTATTCTCTTCGTAAACTCGAAGTCGATGAACTCGGCCTTGATGATATGGACAAACGGATCCTTCTGTCCATCATCGATAAATACAACGGCGGCCCCGTGGGATTGAACACCCTGGCGGTAACGGTCGGTGAAGAAGCCGGCACCATCGAAGAAGTATACGAACCATTCCTGATACGCGAGGGCTTTTTAAAACGGACGGCACGAGGCCGTGAAGTGACCGATATTGTCTATAAACATTTCAATCGCCGCAAAAGCGACCGCGGACAAACCAATCAGTTACCGCTCATGGAAGGATTGTAGCATGTCACATCATGCATATAAAGTGAAACAGACATACATCGGTCAACTGAAACGGGGAACCGATCTGCTCACCGGCATCAGTGATTATATCATCAAAAATAAAATAAGTATAGGTGAAGTGCGCGGTCTCGGAGCGGTATCCAGGGCAGTGATCATGTACTTCAATCAGCAGACCGAAGAATACGAATCTATCACGTTCGATGAACAGCTCGAAATACTATCGCTCTACGGCAACATTTCTATGAAGGAGTATGATCCGTTTCCGCATCTGCATATAACGCTCGGCAACAGAAAGGGACAGGCATTCGGCGGCCACCTGGCCGAAGGAACGATCGTGTACGTCGCGGAGATAATTATACACGAATTCGATGGCAGTAAACTTGTCCGGGAACGGGATGAGAAAACCGGATTGTACCTGTGGGATTACCGGAGAGAACTTATAGTGTAGTACAAATAGTAATATCAATTACAATAAAACGTGTTTACTATCAATCATTATCTATTTCACTTAACAAAATACCAGTCCGATGCACTACGATAAAGACCTGCAATCCGTTCAGGAAGTTCGCAATCTTCTTACAAATGCAAAAGCGGCACAACGTGAGTTTAAGCAGTTCCCTCAATCCAATGTCGATCGCATAGTCAAGGCAATGGCAAAAGCGGGAGAAGAAGCCGCCGAGCGTCTCGGTATGATGGCATGCGAGGAAACCGGTTTCGGCAAACCGGAAGATAAGAAGCTGAAAAATCTCTTCGCAACGGAATACACATACGAAAGCATGTATGATGGCATGCGAGGAAACCGGTTTCGGCAAACCGGAAGATAAGAAGCTGAAAAATCTCTTCGCAACGGAATACACATACGAAAGCATTAAAGATCTCAGAACCGTCGGCGTCATTCGTGAGGATAAAGAGAAGCGGATACTTGAAATCGCCGAACCGATGGGCGTGGTAGCGGCACTCATACCGTCAACAAATCCTACATCGACTGCCATGTTTAAAGCGCTCATTGCCGTCAAAGCACGTAATGCAATCGTTGCAAGTCCGCATCCCCGTTCGGTGCGAAGCACGTTGGAGGCGATACGGATCGTGAAAGAAGCGGCGGAACGCGAAGGCGCACCCGCCGGATTGATCTCGTGCATAGAAAGCGTTACGAGTCAGGGAACCGATGAACTCATGCACCATCGGATTACGGACGTGATACTCGCCACCGGCTCGACCCAAATGGTGAAATCCGCGTATAGTGCGGGGAAACCGGCATACGGCGTCGGTCCCGGCAACGTACCCGCATTTATCGAGCGCACAGCCAATGTCCGCAAAGCTGTCGCCGATATCCTCTCCGGAAAAACATTCGATAATGGCACGCTTTGTTCAACGGAATCTGCGCTCATTTGCGACGCTCCGGTCATGGATCCGGTTATGGCGGAGTGTAAAATCCGCGGCGGATACTTCGTAACAGGGGATGATAAAGTCAAACTCGAAAATCTTATGTTCGATAAACGCGGCGCACTCAATCCGGAGATGGTCGGTAAACCGGCAACGTTTATCGCTCACAGTGCCGGGATTGATGTTCCGCAGGATACAAAAGTACTCATCGCTATGTGTACATCGGTCGGCAGAGAAGAGCCATTGTCACGCGAGAAACTTTCGCCCGTACTCTCATTTTTTGTCGATGACGGCTGGCTCGCGGGATGCCACCGTTGTATCGAACTGTTGGAGTTCGGAGGTATCGGTCACACGATGGTTATTCATTCGAACGACCAGGATATCGTTATGAAATTTGCACTTGAGAAACCGGCATTCAGAATTCTCGTTAACACGCAAGCTGCACTCGGCGCCGTCGGCTACACAACCGGACTCGAGCCGTCGTTGACTCTCGGCCCCGGTACCATGGGCGGATCGATTGTATCCGACAACGTATCGGCGCGTCATCTGATCAATATTAAACGGCTGGCTTACGAGACCCGACCATACTTACCGGAATTCTCGGATACAGCAACGACATTCCCGCAGGAAGAAAAAAAGTCCGACGTTACGAAAGAGACCGACTGGATAAAACAGATCGAGGAACGTCTCCTGCAAAGAGCGGGTAATCCTCCGATGCGGGAGCATACACAAAAACCGTTACCAGGAAAAAGCGATCATGAAAGAGGATTCGGAACCGGTATAACCGAGCAGCAAATATCAAAAATAATTGAAGAGTTCGCACGGCAGTACCGTTGAAGAATCCGGCTACCCTTACATATATCCCGCTCCCCACATCCTTTTTCGAAGTCACACCGGTACGGCTTGCCCGGAAGCTTATCGGCACACATATCGTGCGGACTATCGGGAATCAATCACTGGTCGCCCGTATAGTTGAAACAGAAGCCTACAGAGGTTCGGAGGATCCGGCATCTCACGCATACCGGGGAATGACGGAACGGAATAAAGTCATGTTCGGGAGCGGCGGATTTTCGTATGTATACTTTACGTACGGTATGCACTTTTGCTTCAACGTTGTGGCGGGCACGGAGAGTAAAGCCGGCGCGGTACTGATACGTGCCGCCGAACCGGTTGAAGGTATCGATAGTATGATGAGAAACCGTGGGAAAAATAATCTGCGCGATTTGCTGAGCGGTCCGGCGAAGTTCTGTCAGGCATTCGCGATTGACAGATCACTGAACGGTATAGCACTCGATCAGCCTCCCCTCTACATCTCGGGAACAATGCAATCCTCATCCCCGAAAATAAAAACAACAACACGGATCGGTATTAAAGTCGGAATAGAAAAGAAATGGAGATTTGTGGATGCGGAGAGTGAGTTTTTGTCGGTGAGGATACGGTAGACCGAAGGAATCCACGAGGGGGCGATGTATTGTTTAAAGGATTATAGTAATTCACCTTTTTAGGGTCTATAATTCCTTAAAGAAGATATCCTTGCAAGTCTTGAATATGCAGCGGAACGTGAACGCACAACTATAACCACTTTAACATGAAACTCCTGTTTGATCAGAATGTCGGGTCACCCGTTTGCATATATGAAAATTTTCACTGCAATTCAATTTTCGAATCCAATAAAAACATAGCTGCTATTTGAACGGTGGGACGCCACTACCACAATATTAATTGATCTCCCAATCAATCATCCAATCAACCAATCTCATCCCCGCTCTTTGCTCTGTGATATATCCGGAGTAAATGTTTATTTTCCTCTCCTTCCCGGCTTCGCGATCTTCGGAATTTCGATGCCTTCTCTGGATAGTTCTGTTTTGAGAAATTGCCCGGTATACGATTCCGGCACCGCCGCGATTTCTTCAGGTGTCCCGGCCGCGACGAGGTTTCCTCCCTCGTCTCCGCCGTCCGGTCCCAGATCGATTATATGATCCGCCATTTTTATGACATCGAGATTATGTTCTATGACGACGACGGTATTCCCTTTATCGACAAGCTTATTCAAAACCGACAGCAGCATGCGTACATCTTCAAAATGCAGTCCGGTGGTCGGCTCGTCCAGGATATAGAATGTTTTGCCGGTACCCACTTTTGATAATTCGGTTGAAAGTTTAACCCGTTGCGCTTCACCGCCCGAGAGCGTGGTGGCTTGCTGTCCGAGACGAATATAGCCCAGACCGACATCAAACAGCGTTTGCAGCTTGCGCTTTATGCGGGGCAGATCCCTGAAAAATTCCAGGGCTTCGGAGACTGTCATCTGTAAAACATCGGCAATGGATTTATTACGATACGTAATGTCCAGGGTTTCATGGTTATAACGTTTCCCCCGGCAGGCATCGCAGGTAACATACACATCGGGGAGGAAATTCATTTCGATTTTCCGCACACCGTCCCCTTCGCATTCCTCGCAGCGCCCTCCCTTCACGTTAAAACTAAAACGTCCAGGTTTGTATCCGTGGAGTTTTGCCTCCGGCAGTTGAGCGTAGAGATCCCTGATGAGGGTAAACAAGCCCGTATAGGTTGCGGGATTGGAGCGTGGGGTCCGGCCAATCGGGGACTGGTCTATTTCAATCACTTTATCGATATGTTCAATGCCGACGACTTTCTTATATGGAAGCGGAACGGTAACGGATTTATATATTGCGCGCGAAAGAATCGGATACAGGGTCTCGTTGATGAGAGACGATTTTCCCGAGCCGCTCACGCCGGTCACACAAATAAATTTTCCGAGAGGGAAATCGACGTCGATTTTTTTTAAATTGTGTCCGGCGGCACCCGCGACGGTAAGTTTTTTCCCGGCACCCTTTCGCCGGACCCGTGGTGTATCGATTTTCTTGTGTCCGTGCAGATATTGCATCGTCAGCGATTTACCGTTTACCGATGATGGATGACCGCTGCTGACTAAAAATCCGCCATGTTCACCCGCACCGGGACCCAGGTCTATGATATAATCTGCATTTTCGATCATTTCACGATCATGCTCGACGACGATGATCGTGTTTCCGAGATCCCGCAATTCTTTCAGCGAATTTATTAATTTGATATTATCACGCTGGTGCAGCCCGATGCTCGGTTCATCGAGAATGTACATCACGCCGACAAGCTGTGAACCGATCTGCGTGGCGAGACGGATTCGCTGGGACTCGCCTCCCGAGAGCGTACGCGCCGACCGGTCCAGGGTCAGATAGCCCAAACCGACATTCAGCATAAACGATAAACGGTCGTTTATTTCTTTCAGGATCTGGTTTGCGATTATTGTCTGCCGTTCGGTTAACCTGAGAATTTGAAAAAACCGGTGTGCATCGACGATGTGCATCCTGACTACATCGGCAATGCTGTAATCGATAGAGGTCGTTTGATCTTTTAGAAGCACTGCAAGACTCTCTTTTCTGAGCCGACCTCCTTTACAGGATTCACAGGTACGGGTAGACATAAACGATTCAACCCAACCACGGATGTTCCCCGAACTGGTTTCTTCATAATAATTCCGCAGGGCATCCAGTATACCGGCGAAACGATGGCGGTATGTGACAGAGCGTCCGGTAGAATACGTATATTTTATATCGAACCGCTCGTCTCCGGCACCGTATAGCAACGTTTGGTATTGTTTATTCTGTAATTTATTTATGGGGATGTCGAAATCGATAGCAAGCGCTTTCGCAACTGCCCGCACCTGACTGTAGAGCCAGGTCGATCGCGGTTTCCCGAGCGCGACAATACCTCCCTCGTTAATACTCCTGGAATCGTCGGGGATGATAAGTGAAAGATCGAATTCCTGCTTTTCACCGAGACCGTCGCACGATTCGCACCATCCGTACGGAGAGTTGAAACTGAACGAATTCGGGGCAGGTTCCGGATACCCGATGCCGCATGTATCACACGCAAAATGTTGACTGAATATATGGTCTTCCGTTCCGTCGTTCACTATAAGCATACCGGAACCGTATTCCAGGGCTATTTCGACAGAGTCGGCTAACCGTGAACGGGATTTTTCGGCCGGTTCAAGACGGTCGACCACGATCTCAATGTCGTGAATCTTATAACGGTTTGTTTTTAATCCCGATTTAATCTCTTTTATGGTTCCGTCGATGCGCACGCGAAGGAATCCATCCTTGCGAATTTGTTCGAAAAGCTCCCGGTAATGTCCTTTTCGTCCGCGTACAACCGGGCTGAGGATATAAACGCTCTTTCCTTTCGCCAGCGAGATAACACCGTCGATAATCTGATCAACGGTCTGTTTCTTTACGGGTCGTTTACACTTATAGCAGTGCTGCACTCCCGCACGCGCGAAAAGAAGGCGTAAATAATCATATACCTCTGTTACCGTGCCGACCGTGGAACGGGGATTATGGGCAACGGATTTCTGCTCGATTGAAATAGACGGACTGAGACCTTCGATATAATCCACGTCGGGCTTTTCCATCACACCCACGAACTGACGTGCGTATGCCGACATCGTTTCGACATACCGCCGCTGTCCTTCCGCATAGACCGTATCAAATGCCAATGATGATTTCCCCGAGCCGGATAGTCCGGTAATCACGATCAGTTTCTCACGGGGGATGTCGACATCGATATTTTTCAGATTATGCTCGCGCGCACCGCGTATTATTATTGCGTTATCTTGTCCGTTCATAAAGGGTATTCTGTATATCGAAAATTATAACTTATCAAATTAGGTAAAAACAGGGTTAATATCAATTTTAGAAAATTCTAATTATTTTGTTTTTTGAAGGGTTATTATTTACATTGATTTTGATATGTTTTACAGCTGTTTAATAAATGCGCTGGCGATAATATGGCGGGGGACGGAAAGCCAAATTAACAAAGCTAGTATCAAAATGACAAGTAACAAGGCAAAAGAGGGGATACACTACACAGATACCTGGTTACGTAATACCTTCCGACCTTTGTCGGATGCAGCAATATGCACAGACTCACAAGATCGTATTATTCTGCTCAACCCTGCCGCTGAATCGATGTTTCATTATGACGAGAAAGACGTCATCGGTAAAGACCTTAAAACTCTCATTCTCCAAGGACTACCACCCGCAAGTGACCGGTGGATTGAAAAATCAGGTAAACAGAAAACCTCAGAAAGCGCAGCCGGACCATCGGTCTTAGTATACGGCCGACGCAAAGATGGTAAAGCACTCCCGCTTGAAGCGTTCGTATCCCGGTGCAATGTACATGACCAAACATATTACACGGTAATACTCAAGGATGTTCCTGCCAAAAAAGAATCGGAACTTGAATTTAAACTCTATGAACATACTCTTGAGAGTATAAACGAGAGTATCGCACTCCTTGACCCCGACGGCGAAATACTATATGTGAATAACGCATTCACCCAAAGATTTGGATACTACAAACAAGATGTTATAGGGGAAAACGTACAAATATTGTTATCGGGAAAAAATCCCGAAACAATTATACAGGATATCTATAAAAAGACTTTGCAGGATGGCTGGGACGGTAAACTGTTCATAAAAAAACAGGACGGAACAGAACTGCCTGTATACATTGCAACATCAGTTTTAAAAGATGAATCCGGAGAACCAAAGGGGCTGGTCTGTGTTTCACATGATATCTCCCGTCAGAAGTTTTTAGAAGAACAGTTCATCCAGATCAAGAAAATGGAGGGTATCAGCGTGCTCGTGGAGGGCATTGCACACAATTTCAATAATATACTCGCCATCATTATGGGATACGCCTCATTATCTCTCACGGAAAAAATTACGAGAGATAAAATCTACCGAAATTTAAATATCATTATCGAAGCGACCGAACGAGGGGCAAAACTAATAAAAAATTTATTCACCTTAAAAAAACCATATACGATCCACCTCGAACCGGTTGATGTAAATAAATTAATTCTGGACACCCTTCATATTGCATCAGAAACCTTTACCAGAACATACAAATTTAATACCCACCTAGACCCTGCACTCCCCGAAATGATGGCAGACCATTCTTCAATGCAGCAGGCAATTCTCAACATATTGCTTAACGCACGGGATGCGATGCCGGGCGGAGGGACGATAACAATCACGACAGGAGTTATCACTGACAATACATTCCTGAAAAACGGACTGACACATAAGAAACACGATACTTTTATCAGGATATCAATTAGCGATACGGGTATCGGTATGGATTCCAACACCAAAGATCAGATATTCGACCCTTTTTTCACAACAAAGGATGTGGACAAAGGTATCGGATTAGGGATGACGATCGTCTACGGAACCGTGAAGAACCACCACGGTTTCATCGACATAGAGAGCCAGGTCCGTAAAGGTACAACGGTGCATTTATATCTGCCGGTAGAACAGAAAGAACCATCAGATACGACAAAATCCTGACAGTATAATCATGTACGATACCTAACGCGGCAAAGCCCCGCCAAAAAGCCGGCGGGTAGACGCAACCAAAACTGAATAATTCTATGACGTCAACAAAACTTCTCAACCTCATCATCCTTGTCTGTATACTTTATATCAATGGTCGTTCGACAGAAAACCCCGCTGTTTACGTAAACCCGTTTATCGGAACGGACGGTCACGGACATACGTATCCCGGCGCCAGTTTGCCGTTCGGCATGGTGCAGGTAAGTCCCGATTCACGATTGAGCGGATGGGACGGTGCATCGGGCTATCACTACAGTGACTCTATAATATACGGTATATCGCATATAC